>Ga0334900_1000048_pt1 | contig 218803 bp, 188 predicted proteins | sample GraSluR3_MG_2_FD_207231 | JGI IMG/M metagenome (GOLD analysis project Ga0334900, IMG submission 207231) | Sludge microbial communities from methane-producing bioreactor in Wageningen University, Netherlands - Granular Sludge_31_08-R3 | ecosystem: Engineered > Bioreactor > Anaerobic >... | reverse complement strand
GAAAGCTTACAATTATCTTTGTGCATCTGCTTCGTTGCAAAACTCTTGAAATATAAGGATATATCTGCAAGTTTCGACGCCTACCAGCTACACAAAGCTAATCGTATGAATAATGCGGGTTAACTTATATAAAAGCTTTACATTCTATAATTGGAACTTAGCCCGCATTATTCTTGGCTGGCTCGTAACATGTTGTTAGTCTGTGGACTGGCACGGTGCTTATGGTTTTATTATTAGCCAAATTTTGAGAAAGCTTACAATTATCTTTATGCATCTGCTTCGTTGCAAAACTCTTGAAATATAAGGATATATCTGCAAGTTTCGACGCCTACCAGCTACACAAAGCTAATCGTATGAATAATGCGGGCTAGTAATATTATACTCATCTTCATACACCACATCATACAAAAACAATCCTTTAGCAGGTACCGATTGTCCGGCTTTACAGCGGTTTTTAACCTCTAAAATATCTGAAACATCTGCAGGATTAAGCTTATTATTTCCAACCTCTATTAAAGTACCTACCATTGCACGAACCATATTTCGCAAAAAACGATTTGCACTAACCGTAAAAATGAAATTTTCCCCATCTTTTACCCATTTTGCCTCACTTACATTACAAATATTATTAGCTGTATCGGTATGGAGTTTACTAAAAGATGTAAAATCTTTTTCTCCTATAAGAATTTTGCAGGCAGCGTTCATCAATTCTATATCAGGCTCAAAATGAACACGCCATGAATACTTATTATTAAAAACTTGTTTTTGCGTACAGATGTAGTATTTATAAGTACGTTTTATTGCATTATATCTCGAATTAAAATCTTCTGGCACTGAAATAATATTAAATATTCGAATATCATCAGGTAAAAAGCTGTTCAGCTTATTGGTAAGTTGATTATAATCAATATTAATATCAGCATCAAAATGCGCAACATAATACGCAGCATGTACGCCTGAATCAGTACGTCCACAGCCTGTAAGTGCGATGTTTTGCCTTAGTAACAAGCTAAAAGCCTTATTCAGCACCTCCTGAACAGTTTCCCCATTAGGTTGAATTTGCCATCCGCAATAATTAGTTCCATCGTAGGCAAGTTGAACAGCGTATCTTTTCATAAATATCACTTCTTTATAATCTTCCTCACAATGCTTTGCAATGGTAAATCAATTTCAACAAAATAGAGTCCTGCAGGCAATTTCGTCATATCTATTTCAAGAATATTTGAATCTGAATATTTTGACAAAACTTTAGACCCCAAAGTGTTTAAGATATTTATGTTCAAGTTACCGTAATTTGACTCAATAAACAATACATCATTAAACGGATTTGGATAAATACTTACCTGCTCTTCAATCTGATTTTCAAAACTTAACCATATCATTTCCGCAGAGTCAACATATATGCACGCTCCTGAATCTACTACAGTTACAGTATAAACTCCAGCATTTAGATTTTCAATTTCAGCAGTAGTTTCTCCATTACTCCAAATATACTCGTAAGGTGGAGTCCCGTCTGTTACAAAAGCCTCAATACTACCATTATCAGATTCGGGGGATAATAAATAATCTATATTGAAACTAAGAATTCCGGGAATATTCATAATAACTTCAGTATCTGCTTCGCCCGTACATCCAAAGCTGTCGGTTACACTTACCGAATAGATACCAGAATTTACATCAATAGATTGTTCGGTTTCAGACGTATTCCACACATATTCTTCAAAACCGGCACCGGCATCAAGAATACAATTTTGACCTTCACAACATTGAGTAAATTCTTCTATTTCGGGTTGAGGATATAAAACATATGCAGTAACCGGTACTTTCGGGCTAAGACAAAATTCGTTGAAACCTGCATAGATTTCGATATCATAAAAGAAATAGTAAAACGAATTAGAATAATTATTTCCGGTAATAGAAAGTAAGCCATCGACAATAAATGGATAGCCAACATCTGGTCCGCCATAATCACCTGTAAATGCCAGATTGTTTTGAGTTGAAACATAAATATCATATTCACCTTCGGCAAGCTGTATGTTTACATCAATTCTGTTTTCACCTTCGGGTATATTTAAGTTATATGTATCCAATAAATCTCCGTTATCATCATAAACATAAATCGTTCTTTGTCCAGAATTATATGCATAAAATTTTATTGATTTGATAGTTAAATTTTGATGTGCTACAAAGTGTACCGATCTCCAAATATTAAAGCCAAAATAATCACCAGGCCCACTATTATCAACTAAGCCAATTTTATGGATTTCGGGAGAAACTACTTCTTGAACATACCAAGTACTTGTTTCTGTTAAATTTTCGATTGAAAAATCTGATCCTGAAGAAATAATCTCATCCGAGACAAGTGAAGCATACCAATTAAAACTATCATTTTCTGCATCAACCGATAAATTAAGATTGCCAGGTCCACAACTATAATCATCTATAACCTCGGGAGCAGGAGGCATATTTATGTTTATCTCACTAACTAAAGAAAATGTTTGTTCTCCATATTCATTCCCAACTGTAAGACTTACGCTGTAATTCCCTGTTCCATTATAATAATGATAAGGATTTTGTTCTGTACTTGTATTTCCATCCCCAAAATCCCATAAATAAGAAGTAATATCTGAATCTGAACTACTAAGATCATAAAATTGAACTTCGCCACTACAATTATTAATAATATCATACGAGAAATATGGTACAGGAGAACCTTCGGGCGGTGAAATACAAAAGAATACCTCATCCAAAGTTCCAAAATTACAGTTCTGAGAAATAATTTCATCTGAATATTCATTAGTAATTTTGTAATAACCTTGAGCCGGAGTATGACACATACCATTATTGCCCGAATCCCAAATAATAAACCTATAACATCCCGGTATTAAACAGTAATTAAATACATAATTTGTTTCATTATTAAATGGACCTTCTGATACAATTAGTTCATCAAGGCTATTAAATATTTCAAACGTATTTTGATGCCCATCCCAATCAGTTTGAATTTCTACACTTATTTGCTGTCCCATATAATATTGAAATGAAACACTCGTAATGTTATCAGAAACATCAGAATCAATAGCACCATTAGGATTTAAGGCAAAAAACTGGATAGAATGATCTCCATTTGCAGGCACCATAAAAGGGAAATTAACTATAATGGAGTCTCCTGTTTCCAATAATCCTTCCCAAAAATAATCTACGATTGAATTATCATCCAATTTATATAGAACATTACAATTTAATATATCAATATTGCCTACATTTTTAATCCAAACCGCAGGACTTAAACTATCAAAACCGCAATAATCATCAACGGGAACTTCTATTTCTACTATGGCTAAATTACCTCCTGTTACAGAAAACTCAGAAACAAGTTCATTGTTTTCAGGATTAATATCTTCAATTCCTTCGGGCAAATCCACCCATGCAGTAAAATCATGTACTCCTATTGGCAAATCAACATCCACAAACAATACATTTCTAGTTTGACCGGGTGCCAATTCAATAGGGGCAACATTTCTTGATACAATTTCACCTTCATCTATTCTGTAATATACATCTACTTCTGTGATAGCAATATCTCCGGCATTTTCGATAATTACATACGGATATTGAACACTTTCATAGACGGAATAATTCCCATTCGGGCAGATAATTTGGGTAAGAGCAACATCATAGCTTTGCGAAAAAACCGAAAAAGTTGAAATAAGAATAAACACAGTATAGAAAAACTTCATATTATATCATTTTTTAAAATACTCATTATTAGCTCATAAAGTTACAAACTTACAAAGGAGCAAGTTACAAAAAATAAACTAAAGATGTATAATGAAATAATTATTATAAGTATTTTAAAATACTTATCGAATGACTGTAAACAAATCTATAACTGTTTCAAAAACATATTGTAAAATATATTGCTAAGTCATAAACTATTATCTAATTTTGTTTCAAAACAAATAATAATAAATCATGGGCAAAACAATTATTGAAAAAATCATTGCGAACCATAGCGATCGCAACGAAGTAAAACCAAATGACATTGTTGACATAACAATTGATGCACGAGTAGCCAGAGATTTTGGTGGTGCTAATGTTGTAAAGAACTTAATCGACAATAACTTAGAAGTACACGACCCTTCAAAGACCTTTTTCACATTTGACTGTAACCCTACAGGTAGTGATCAAAAATATGCTGTAAATCAACATAAGTGTAGATTATTTGCCAGAGAAAGAGGTATAACAGTTCATGATATTAATGAAGGAATTGGGACGCATCTTGCAATTGACCGTGGCTTTGTTTATCCTGGTAGTACTTTTATTTCAACCGATTCGCATGCAAATATTATGGGAGCAGTTGGAGCCTTTGGGCAAGGCATGGGCGATCAGGATATTGCTGCTGCTTGGGCAAATGGGTCTGTTTGGTTTAAAGTTCCAAAATCTGCAAAATTGATTTTTAAAGGAGCCAAACCTTCAAATATAAGTGCAAAAGATGTTGTTTTGAATTTGTTAGCAAAATATGGTGCAAATACTTTATTAGGATATTCTGTAGAATTATATGGAGAAGCAATAGAAAGACTAAGTATAGATGAAAGAATTACTATTGCTTCTATGGGAACGGAGATGGGGGCAATTATTATTATGATTCCACCAAATAAAGAAATTCTTGATTATTGCAGTAAAGCAACAGGTAGAAACATTGAAGCTGTGATAGCGGATACTGATGCTCATTATGATTTTGAAGACAGTATTGACATATCTGAATTTGTACCAATGATAGCCAGACCAGGCAAACCTCACGATAGTGTAAATATACAAACCCAAAAAAAAAAAAAAACTCGACTCTGCTTTTATTGGAAGTTGTACAAATGGCAGGATTGAAGATTTACGTATTGCAGGAGGTATATTAAGAAATAGAAAAGTTGCTCCTGGTGTGGTTCTAAAAATTGTACCTTCAACCGACGAAGTATGGCAACAAGCCTTAAATGAAGGTTTAATTCAAATCTTTAAATCGGCAGGTGCACTCGTTTCAAATGCAGGATGTGCAGGATGTGCTGCCGGACAAGTTGGACAAAACGGACCCGGTGAAATAACAATAAGCACAGGTAATCGTAATTTTCCCGGAAAGCAAGGTAAGGGAGATGTATTTTTAGCTTCACCGGCGGTAGTTGCAGCTTCGGCAGTTGCAGGATATATTACAACTCCCGATGCAATTCCAGATAAACCTGCAGAGTTTGTTTCAGGAACGAGAAAAACAGAAAAAATCCAAAACAGAAAAACTGAAAAGGAAGAGAAAAAACCAATTGAAGTTACCGGAAGAGTATGGTACATAAAAGAAGACAACATAGATACTGATATGATTTTTCATAATAGATATCTCGCTATTACTGATATAAACGAAATGGGACAATATGCTCTTGATAATTTAGCAGGGTACGAAAACTTTGCTAAAGAAGCAAAACCAGGTGATATCATTGTTACTCAAAAAAACTTTGGGGCAGGAAGTTCACGTCAACAAGCAGTTGATTGTTTTAAAGCACTTGGCATTACTTGCATTGTAGCAGAATCATTTGGAGCAATTTACGAACGTAATGCAATAAATGCAGCAATGCCAATTATTACTTACAACGACATTACTGCTCTAGATTTAAAACAAGGAGATACTATTACTGTTAATTTTGAAACAGGGAAAATTACTTCTCATAAAAACAATAAATCCGTTCTCGCAAATCCATTCTCGCAAGTGCAGATGGATATTTATCACAAAGGCAGTATTTTCAACTAACAATATTTAATTAATATTTAAAGCTCAGATTTTGAAATATTTCTGAGCTTTTTTTTTCAATAATATTAAAGTAAATAATCTTATAAAAAATCGTAATTCTGATTTCTTTGTTGAGCCTCAAACCCTTCATTTTCTATAAGTTCTATCATTTCCTGCTGATTTATTGTATGCCTATTACCTGCTGCTGAAACAACATTTTCTTCAATCATAATTGAGCCTAAATCGTTTGCACCAGCATGCAAGCAGAAGGCTCCGATTTGCTTACCTACAGTAAGCCACGAAGCTTGAATATTAGGTATATTTTGTAAAACAATTCTACTTATTGCAATAGTTCTGATATACTCAGAAGCAGATATTTTTTGTATATTGGGATGCTCTTTAATTAATATTGTATTTTTAGATGCAAATGGCCAAGGTATAAATGCTATAAATCCCTGTGCATTATAAGGTTTTTCATCCTGGACTTGCCTTATTTGCAATAAATGCTCAATTCTCTCTTCAATAGTTTCGATATGTCCGAACATCATAGTAGCCGAGGTAACAAAACCAAGACGATGAGCCTCACGCATAACATCTAACCATTGCTTTACGGTACATTTTGCCGGACTTATAACTTTTCTAACTCTATCGGAAAGGATTTCGGCTCCAGCCCCTGGCAAACTATCAAGTCCTGCATTTCTTAATCTCACAAGAGTATCTCTGTAACTAAGACCACTTTGCTTTGAAAGAAAAACAATTTCGGGAGGTCCTAATGCATGCAACTTTAGTTCAGGATATATCAACTTGAGAGAACTGAAAAGCTCTTCATAAAAGTCAATATTTAGTTCAGGATTCATTCCTCCTTGTAATAATAATTGCCTACCTCCTATTAAATAAAGCTCTTCTATTTTCTTTTTGTAATCATCCAAGTTTAAGACATAAGCATCGGGACTACCTATTTTTACACAAAAATTACAAAAGCTACATTGTGAGAAACAGGCATTTGTAAGATTAACATTTCTATCGATAATATATGTTACCTTGCTTTCGGGATGTATTCTTTGTTTAACCAAATTTGCCAATTCAATCAATTCAGAAAAATTAGACCTGTACAAGTCTAAACTTTCTTCGGCATTAGGAGAATACCCTTGAATTATTCTTTTTCTAAGACTATTTAAAACAATATTCATCAATTAGAAATCATCAGTATATGTTTCCAATTTTGTTTAATTTATCTAAGTTAATTAAGCGAATCCGGCGTCCTTTAAGTTCAACCAAACCATCGTTCTTAAATTCTGACAAAAGCCGAATTACTGATTCTGTAGCTGTACCCACAAGGTTTGCAAGCTCTTCACGAGTGAGGTTTAGTTTTATCATTTTGTCATCATCAACTCCGAATTCGTCTTTAAGATAAACTAAAATTTCGGCTAATCTTTCTCTTACCGACTTTTGTGCAATATCTGTAATATAGCTATTAGCTTCGCCTAATTCGGCACAAGCCAATTGTAACATATCAATTCCAAACTCACTATTTTCTTTCAGCATTGCATAAAAATCACTTGCAATAACATGGCAAATTACAGCATCTTCGTTAACCTTAACACTTGTGCATGCGGGCTCACCGTTTAGTATTGAACGATATCCGAAAACATCTCCGCATTTCGCAAATTTTATTATTTGCTCTTTACCTTCTACACCTGTTTTATAAATCTTAACGATTCCTTGGTTTATGCAATAAATTCCACTAGTTCTTTGACCTTCTTTATAAATCACAGTTCCCTTTTTGTAAAAAGCACAAGACTTACGACTACTAATAAAATCTTGTTGTTCTAAGCTCAATTTACGAAATATTGTTTTGAAGTGGGTGTTACAATCTTTACACAAAGGTTCTTCGAATGGTTTATACATTTTTGTAATTTTTTCAAAATTAGGAGCATAAAGATAATTTAAAAAGAAATATTTTAAAAATGATAATTTGTAAATAATACATAATTAAAAAAATGCCCTAATTTGAACGCTTCCTACATGAATAATTTTTGAGTTTTCGCCTCCTCTTCCACTATAATCAATATTTACCATTAATCCATTTGCAAGCTGGCGTTGATAGTTAATTTGCCATGTGATATTATTTCCAGGTTGTAAACCTTCTAACATTTCGTAACCTACCGCTCCTTGAGAAAGCCCATCGTAACCGAGAAATACATAATTAAGTTTTGCACTTAACACCCCTTTTTCGCTTGAACTCATACGATATTCTAATCCAAAGTCATGTCCGGTTAGTAACTCATTACCAGATTTATTGCTTTTATTTTTCCATTGATAGATAATAGATACCCTGTGCTGATTATTAGGCTGTAAACTTAATTCAAATATATTCTTATAAAAATCAATTTGATAATTTCTATCAGAGAAAAACTCTGAACTATAGTTTTTCTCCCCTTTTTCTAAAGTATTTTGCAACATCCATTTAGGTGTAATATTCCATCTTAACAAGCCACCATGCTGCACCAATCCTCTTGTATCAAAACCATTAACAAGCATTGTTTTATTATGATTATTTTGATAGATATAATCAATCCCAAATTTAGGATTGCCTTTGTTAAATGAAAATGAGTTTCTAATACCGGCATTCATATTTACTAAAGCTGTATCTGATATACTTGTGCTAAATGGATTCGCATAATCGAAAAAATCTTTAGATGTATTTTTGCTACTAATTCTATAAGCCAATTGATTACTAAACTTAGAAATAAATTTTTTAATTCCCTTACTGCTATGCCATACAGCTCTTGGATTTACACTCAAATTTTGATTAAATTGATTCGTATATGTTTTTACATAAGTATCAGTTGGAGTAAATATTCTAATGTAATTAGCTTGATCTTGATAAAAAGCAATCTCAAATTCGTTTAATTCTTTTACTCCATTTCCATTATAATCTGTCCATTGATAAACACCTTGTCCTGGAGCTACCTCAAGATATGAAAATTCCGTTTTTCGTTCTAAACCTGCACCAATTTCGTAAAAAGTATTTGACGATACCAATCCCTTCAAAACTTTGAAACCATATTCGATACGTCCTGTCAGATTATCTTCGGGTCTAATGCTTACCAAACTTGTATCATTAATTTCCAGTAATCGATATGTACCATTCACTCTTAAGGTATTATTTGGATTTTTAAGAAGGTTTAAGCCAAAAACAAAATCCTGTGAGTTTGTACTATTTATTAAACCATCATTTTGGGGTAATTTATCCTGGCGGTATTTATATGTAATATCAAAACCATTTTTAATTGTATCAACTGTATTTATAAATACTCTATATTCGTTGAAAGAGAAACTATTTAAAGCAATATTGGTACTGTCGGGCATTTGCCAAATATTATATTCTTGTTCTTCAGATATACCAGCTATAATTCCCTTAAAGGATTTTTTTAATACTGCTTTATGTCTTAAAAATTCTGTATCGAAAAAATCATTTTGGCTTTTTAGCAAAGCTCCATTTATATCTAACAACCATGATTTATATTCAATAGATCCCACTAATCTATTGTTAATTCCGGAATACTCGTTATTTCTACTTAAATAATCTAACTTATAATCAACGAGAATATTTTCCATTAACTTATAATTAAGCCCGGCAGAGATAATATGTTCGTCAGTATCAGACAATAGTTCGGTTAAATTCCAATTACGAGTGAATTCTACATCTCTAAAATGTTCTATACCCTCAAAGTTTCTATTAATCAATTGGTAAGCAGTATTTGCAGTAATTATTGACTTATCGTTAAGTTTAAAATCTTGTAGGAATTTAAATTTTGCGGCTGTTCCCTTATTATTACCGGCATCCTTTTTCGAGAAGGTATTAATATCATTATCAGATAAACCTAATTCAAATATTAAATTACTTCCTTGCCATAACTTGGTATCTCCGCCCACCGTGAACATTTGTTTCTTTTTTGGAGTTACAAGAAGAACGACAGGTTCGTATTCTCCTTGAGAAATCCCCGATATCGGAGCAACCCATTTATAAACTCTTCCATTTGCTGCTGATATACTCTTAATATAATTTCCGTTGCCGGACCCTACAAATGCAAAACCTAAACGATAAACTGCTTCGTCAGGATTAGTAGAATATTCATAAATACTATCGTAATAATATGAATTTACAATAGTATCAGTAAGTTTATATCTTATTTCGTTACCACTAAAACCAACACTATCAATATTTGGCACAAATGCATCACTAAGATTATCACCAATTTGGGAAAGCATATAACGGTCTTCGGCACTTAAATCCTGATCAAAAGCTTGATTTTTATTATCCTTTTCGGAATATATATTTAACCAAAATGCCGAATTTTCATTTTCGATAAGGTGATTACTTGTTACAGAAAATCTTGCGTAACTACGTTCAGAATATTCAAATTCAACAATAATTCGTTTATCTTTATTTATTGCTTGTTTCGGAGTAAAGCTTATTTCGGCAGTATTATAATCAATGATATAGTCGTAATCTAAACCCCTTGTAAGCAATACTCCATCAATATAAACTTTTTCGGTTCCTGCCAATATTACGATAAAGCTTTCACCATTTGCTCCTCTTAATTTATATGGACCCAACACTCCCTCCTGTCCTTGTATTTGTTGCCTATTGTATTTACCTTTTGCTACTGCCCCACTAATGCTACTTGTAAGCTTCCAATTGTTTTTATTATCAACATTGTTGCTATAAGTAAACTGTGCACCTTGTACTTTTTTATAATATTTAGCAAAATAACCTTGGGGGCTTGTAATTTCGTAATCTCCGGCAATTAGACTAAATACTGGATTAAATATTTTAATAAATACTTTATCAAATTCTTGCAACTGCTGACTGGTACCATCAGGTTGAATTGGGATATTATTATCAGAAATTGCCGCAACTATTTCAATATCATCGCTAAGTTTACCCGACAACTGCAAATTAAGGTGAGAATTCATTACAACATTTTGATTGTTTCCAACACTTATCCCTCGAGCAATACTTCCCCTTCTATCAATTAATGCATCTCCAAACATAGTATTATAATTGCCTATATCGTAAGAATAAATAAATTCATTATCAGATAATTCCTTTTCGTTAGTGTAATACAATTCTTTTCGCTTGTGAGCATATTTACTTGTAAATTTAATTGGAAATACTCTATACGATATTTGCAGTTTGCGACTATTTAAAGATTTATCAAAAACAATTTCCGATTCGGCATAGTTAATATCAAACAAACTATCCGGAATATTTTTACCTCCATCAAAATTCAAAAACACACTGCCAGGAACTAGACTTAAACTATCAATTACAAGTGTATCACCAACAATAAGCTCACTACTTCGCAAGTTTACCAAATGCTGAGCATAGTTTTGCACAACAATTATTAATAAAAATATGACAATAATTAGCTTTCTCAATATATGGCTTTTATGCTAAAATACATTTTATTAAAATCATTGGCTAAATTAAATTTATTAATTCTACAAAATCAGGTTAAATCTAAAATTTAAACACTTTTACAAAAAAACACTACCTTTGACAACTTAATACATCAAGATATGAAACGATTTTTGGTAAGTATTATTTTTGTAATCTCGTTTGTTATTTCATATTCGCAAATAAGCGATTCTTCAATTAATGTATGGCAGGTATCATTAAATTATTCGTTTCAACTACCGGGAGGCGATATGGCTGAAAGATTTGGCGTAAACTCAATGGTAGGCACAAGTGCAAAGTTTAAAACAAAGAAAAATTGGATTATTGGATTAGAAGGAGCATTTATGTTTGGCGGAAACATTAAAGATGGGACAACAATGCTTGACGCACTTAAAACATCAAACGAACAAATAATAAACGAGTATGGAGAATACGGCATTATACTATTAAGTCAAAGAGGATTCTATGTTGGTGCTACAGCCGGCAAACTTTTCCCTGTACTAAGTCCAAACCAAAACTCTGGTTTGTTTTTAAATATTGGAGCAGGTTTGCTGCAACACAAAATTCATATCGAAAACCGAAATAATAATACACCACCTGTACTCGGAGACTATAAAAAAGGGTACGACAAACTCAGCAATGGTGTGGCAATTAATCAGTTTATAGGGTACCAGTATCTTAGCAATAATAAAATGCTAAATTTTTATGTGGGGCTTGAGTTTTATCAGGCATTTACAAGATCAAGGCGAGATTTTGATTTTGACACAAGAATTCAAGATACTAAAAATCGATTAGATTTGCTTTACGGAATTAAAGCCGGTTGGATTTTACCACTATATCAACAAAGCCCCGATAAATTTTATTATTATTAATCGAAATGAGCATACTATATAGGATAATTACTGCTATTTATTTTGGAGGAATTAGATGTGCTGCCCTCTTCAATAAAAAAGCATATAAAATGATATCCGGCAGAAAAAAAGACAAAGAATTATTAAATTCTAAAGACAAGTCTGAAAAAACATGTGTCTGGTTTCATTGTGCTTCGCTCGGGGAATTTGAACAAGGCAGACCTCTAATTGAGTTAATTCGCAAAAAATATCCACAAAGACGAATTGTTATAAGTTTTTTTTCACCATCGGGTTACGAAATAAGAAAAGATTACCCTGTAGCTAATGAAATATATTATCTTCCTTTTGATACCCCAAAAAATGTTAAGCATTTTATTTCGATCATTAATCCGGATACTGTAATATTCATAAAATACGAATTATGGTATTTTTTTCTAAAATATCTGCAAAGCAAAAACATTAAAACTTATCTTATTTCAGCCTTATTCAGACACAATCAATGGTTTTTTAAGTTTGGTAAAAGTTTTACACAAAACTTATTTAGCTGTTTTACTCACATTTTTGTCCAAAACCAAGCTTCTTATAATATCCTAAAGAATAATAATATTAATAATGTAAGCATATCTGGCGATACCAGAATTGACAGAGTTTTAGAAATTGCAAATCAAAACTTTAAAGATGAAATAATTGAAAATTTCTGCGCAAACAATAATTGTTTAATTGCAGGTAGTACTCATCAACCTGATGAAGACATTTTGCTATATTGTTTAGACAATCAGGCAGATAAATTTAAATTGATACTTGCACCACATATTATTTCAGACAAACACCTAAAAGAAATAGAGATAAAAACAAATAATAAGAGTATTAGGTATAGCAAAGCTAATTTGAATAAATTACATAACTATAACATTTTAATAATTGATAACATAGGTATGCTATCTAATATCTATCAATTTTGCAGTTTTGCATATATTGGTGGAGGATTTGGAAAGGGAATACATAATACATTAGAAGCAGCTGTGTACGGAATTCCTGTAATATTTGGGCCCAATTACAAAAAATTTGATGAAGCAATTACTCTTATAAACGATGGAGGTGGGTTTTGCATAAAAACGAAACAAGAACTTAACTCGCTGATTTACAAGCTATTTGAAAATCCTAAACTCATCTACAATGCAGGAAATAAGGCAAAACAATATATTTTGAAATCTAAAGGAGTTGTTGAGCAAATTTTTCATGAAATTCACATAGATGTTTAAAATAAATGACGTTTTACCCCTATAAATAGTGTTTTTAATATTAACATAAGTCTATTTCATTTATAGTTTATGAATCTATAAATATTTGATTTTCTGACATATGCCACATATTAAACATAAACAATTTTTGCTTAACAAATAATTGTTAAAAACTATCACATTTTTTTGTTGGAAGATTGATTTAATGGGAAATATAGAGGTTAATTATTTTTTTTGTAAAATATCTTGCAGATATTTATTATGCTGTTTATTAGCCACTTACAAGGTACCGGAACTTATGTTAATAACGATGTTAAAAAAACAAATAACAAAAAACCTTCTCATTATTTATCTTAGTGATGTGAAAATTGCCTTATTCACAACTATATAATTTTTTAATAATTCAAAAATATTTTAGATATATGTTAATGGATAATAAAACTGTTGCCTCTACTATCGACGAAAGTAAGAAAAAAACTTACACAGACGAACAAGCATTTCTTGCTAGTGTAGATTATTTTGGAGGAGATGAGCTTGCTGCCAGAGTATGGATCAACAAATATGCTCTTAAAGACTCGAAAGGGAATTTATTTGAACTTACTCCAAATGATATGCATAAACGCTTAGCTAAAGAATTATTTCGTATCGAACAGAAATACAAAAATCCATTAGATGAAGATTCAATATATCAACTTTTAAAAGACTTTAAATATATTATTCCTCAAGGGGGACCAATGTCTGGTATAGGCAATAAGCTACAAATAGTATCACTATCGAACTGTTTTGTTATTGGGCACGATCGTGAAGCCGATTCATACGGAGCCATATTAAAAACAGACCAGGAACAAGTTCAACTTATGAAACGTCGTGGAGGTGTAGGTCACGATTTGAGTTACTTAAGACCTAAAGGTTCACCTGTTAAAAACTCTGCCTTAACATCAACCGGAATAGTGCCTTTTATGGAAAGATATAGTAATACTACCAGAGAAGTTGCTCAAGATGGAAGACGCGGAGCTTTAATGTTGAGTGTTTCAATCAAACATCCTGATGCCGAAGATTTTATTGATGCAAAACTAACTCCTGGAAAAATTACAGGCGCTAACGTATCTGTTAAAATACACGACGACTTTATGAAAGCAGTTGTTAATAATGAAAATTATAAGCAACAATTCCCAATATGGTCGCAAAATCCAAGCTTTATAAAAGAAATAGAAGCCAAAAAACTCTGGAAGAAAATTGTCCACAATGCATGGAAATCAGCAGAACCGGGAATATTATTTTGGGATACAATAATAAATGAATCGGTAGCCGACTGCTATGCCGACCAAGGATACCGAACCGTATCTACAAACCCATGCGGAGAAATTCCACTCTGCCCATACGACAGTTGCAGACTTCTTGCAATTAATCTTTACAGCTATGTTGAAAAGCCTTTTACTAAAGAAGCAAAATTCAATTTCGAGCTGTTTAAAGAACACTCACAACTAGCTCAAAGGATAATGGATGATATAATAGACCTTGAACTAGAAAAAATTGAAGCTATTCTAAACAAAATCTCAACCGATCCGGAAGAATTAGAAATTAAAAGAGTTGAACGTAAACTGTGGGAAAACATAAAACGTAAAACTGAAGAAGGAAGAAGAACCGGAGTAGGTATCACAGCAGAAGGTGATATGCTGGCAGCTCTAGGATTATGCTACGGAACCGATGCTGCAACAGACTTTTCGGAAGAAGTACATAAAACTCTGGCAATTGAAGCTTATCGCTCATCAGTAAATCTCGCTAAAGAACGCGGCTGTTTCCCAATATACGATCCTCAAAAAGAATTAAACAACCCATTTATTAAAAGAATTGCCGAATCCGACCCCGAACTATTTGAAGACATGACTCATAGCGGAAGAAGAAATATCGCTCTACTTACAATTGCTCCAACTGGTACAACTAGCCTAATGACACAAACAACATCAGGAATTGAGCCAGTGTTTAGTCCAGCATACAAACGCAGAAGAAAAGTTAATCCTAATGACCCCAAAACTAGAGTTGATTACGAAGACGAACAAGGCGATAAATGGGAAGAATATACCGTATTTCATCATAATTTTATTACTTGGCTTAAGATTAATAATTATAATATTGAAGAAGTAAAAAAATATAAAGACAAAGAATTACAGGAACTTGTTGCTAAATCACCTTATAATAAAGCTACATCTTCTGATGTTAATTATCTGAATAAAGTTAAAATGCAAGGACGAATCCAAAAATGGGTTGACCATAGTATAAGTGTTACTATAAATATGCCTGAAGATGTAAGCGAAGAAACCGTAGCCGACTGCTACCTTGAAGCATGGAAATCAGGATGCAAAGGAATTACAGTTTATCGCGAAGGTTCTAGAGACGGGGTTTTGGTTTCTAATAAAAAAGACAAATCAACAAAATCGCAAGGTCCAATTAAAAGACCAAAGGTGCTTAAAGCTGATATAGTTAGATTTAATAACAACAAAGAAAAATGGATTGCTTTTATTGGTCTGCTTGATGATAAACCTTATGAAATTTTTACCGGTAAAGTAGAAGAAGATGTATTGCCTATTCCACAAAGTGTAACTAAGGGTTTAATTATTAAAAACAAGATCGAAAATGATGTAACGAGATACGACTTCCAATATAAAAATAAATACGGTTACAACAGCACCTTCGAAGGATTAAGTCATCAGTTCAATAAAGAATATTGGAATTATGCAAAACTTATAAGTAGCGTATTAAGATATGGTATGCCTATACCAAAAGTAGTAGAATTAGTTACTTCGTTGCAACTAGACAGCGAAACTATTAATACATGGAAAAACGGCGTTGAAAGAGCATTGCGTAAATATATCCCAAACGGAACAAAAGCCTCTAACGAAGGTGAAATATGTCCTGAATGTGGGGAATCCGACTCGCTTGTTTATCAAGACGGTTGTGTAATATGCCAAGTTTGTGGATATTCTAAATGCGGATAATAAAATAGATTAGTGTTAAGGTCTTACTTAAAAGTAGTACCTTGACACATTAAAAATCTTGAAATTCTTATAAATCCTCGATTAGTCTTGTAAATATTTTAGTCATTTTTTTCTCAGCCTTGGAAGCTACTGCTTGTACATCTTCATGAGAAATTTCAACAATTTTTCCAGGCACGCCAAGATCTGTAATTATTGACATTGCAAAACAAGGAATACCCATTTGTCGGGCAGCTATTACTTCAGGAACAGTTGACATACCAACAGTATCGGAACCAATAATTCTAAAATACTTATACTCCGAAGGAGTTTCGAAAGTAGGTCCTGTAGTAGCTGTATATACACCTTCTTGAACATGGATTTTTAATTCCTGAGCTATAATTTTTGCTTTTTTAATTAAATCGGGACTATATGCCTGACTCATATCTACAAAGCGAGCTCCATATTCGGGATAATGCTTCCCAAGTAAAGCGTTAGGCAACAAATTAATATGATCGGTAATAATCATTAAATCTCCGATTTCAAAATTAGGATTAACACCACCGCTGGCATTACTAACAAATAAATGCTTTACTCCCAATTCACGCATTACCCTAACAGGAAAAATCACTTGCTGCATATCATATCCTTCGTAGAAATGAAAACGACCTTTCATAGCAACAACATTTTTTCCTGCCAATTCTCCAAAAATAAGTTTACCATGATGTCCTTCAACAGTACTAACCGGGAAATTGGGAATTTTATCATAATCCAATATTTGTGGATTTTCAATCTCATCGGCTAAACCTCCTAAACCTGTACCTAAAATTATCCCTACATCAGGATTAATTGAGATTTGTGTTTTTATAAAGCTTGCTGTATCTTTTATTGTTTTTAACATATGAGTAAATTTGATTATCAAATTGTTGTTTTTCGTCTTCGTTGCAAAGTAAATAAACTTTTATGGGAATATAATAAATAATATCTCCAATATCTTCAAATATATTACTATAAGATTTTAATCGCATAGCATCTTTTTCTGTAATAATAATTAATTTGGGAGATTCCAATTTTTGAAATTCTGATTTAATTTTTTTAATATCATTCTTTCTAAAACTATAATGATCGGGATACTTCAAATGATTTACAGACTTACATATTTGCTTAAGCTCATCAGCGAGTATTTTTGTTTTTGCTACTCCAGTTACTAATAGCACATTATAATTATTCAAATCTTCGAGTAAAATTTTATCTTTTCCAAACAGACTTTGTGGATTTAAATACTTAAAGCTGCTAAAAAATAAATGTTGATAAGGCATAACGTCCATTTCCTTTAACATTATTCTGCGTTCGATTGGTTTCATATCAATCGGGCATTTTGAGATAAAAATTATATGAGCACGATGTGCTGAACTCGGATTTTCGCGTAATCTGCCAAAAGGTAAAATATTATCATGAATAAAAGAGTGATTATAATCATTCATCAAAATAGATAATCCAGGCTTTACCTTTCGGTGCTGAAAAGCATCGTCTAAAATAATAACATTTAAATCGTTATAATCATTCATTAATTTTTGTATGCCCTTAACCCTGTTCTCGCTTACAGCAACTATTACATCAGGGAATTTGCTTTTTATTTGAAGTGGTTCGTCTCCTACATTTTTATAATTATCGTCAATCTGCACTTCTCTATAACCAGAAGTTTTACGCTTATAACCTCTACTTAATACTGCAATATTGTAATGCTTACCCAAAAGCATTTCGATAATAAACTCTGTGTGGGGAGTTTTTCCGGTACCACCTATTGAAATATTCCCGATTGAAATTATCGGAATATCAAATTCATAAACTTTCAATAATTTATAATCGTATAAAAAGTTTCGAACTCCCACTGCAATTTGATATATCAATGCAAAAGGAGCTAATAAAACTCTTAATAATATAGGTAGTCTTCTTTCCATAACAAACTATTGCCTTAAAAATAGACAAATAAAGGAATATTACCAAATCAAATATAAGCTTAAAGAAGAAACCTTTTAAATTAAATTTGCTATTTTCTCTTGTAATATCAATTGAGAAATCTAATCCTCATTTGCAATGAGACAGTGTTATAATAAGTAGGAATTTGTTAAGAATCATACAATCAAAACACAAAACAATCACCGCTCACCGATCACCGACCACCGACCACTGATTACCGATCACCGATTACCGATTACCGATTACCGATTACCGATCACCGATTACCGATTACCGATTACCGATTACCGATTACCGATTACCGATTACCGATTACCGATTACCGATTACCGATTACCGATTACCGATTACCGATTACCAATCACCGATTACCGCTCACCGACCACCGATTACCAATCACCGATTACCGCTCACCGATTACCGCTCACCGATCACCACCACCCCCTCCTCAACCTAAACATATTTATCCTTCCTAAACTTATTATCATCTGCTTCAATGATGTTTAAATAAGATTCATATCTCGACAAAGCTATATCTCCAGTTTCAACAGCCTCGATAACTTTACAACCAGGCTCATGCACATGAGTACAATTATAATACTGACAGTTTTTACCAATTTCAAACATTTCGGGAAAATAGTGCCAGATTTCGTTCAAGTTCAAATCAATTAAACCAAACGCCCTTATTCCGGGAGTATCAACAATATATCCACCAAAGCTAAGCTTAAGCATTTGAGCATATGAAGTAGTGTGTTTACCGGTATTATGGGCAAATGATATTTCTGCTGTTTTCAGCCTCAAGCTTTCATCAACTTTGTTTATTAAACTTGACTTGCCTACTCCACTATGTCCGGAAATTACACTCACTTTATCTTTAAGAATATCTTGAAATTTAGTAATATTTTGATTTTTAGCAGCAGAAGTATTTAAAACTTTATATCCAATTTCGTGATAAGTTGCCATCCAGTAAGCGACCACATCCAAATCTTCTTCGGAATACAAATCGGTTTTATTAAAAATCAAAATTACAGGAATATTATACGCCTCTGCCGACACTAAAAACCTATCAATAAATACCGTAGTAGTTTGCGGACTCCGTGGGGTTACTACAAGTAAGGCCTGATCAATGTTTGCAGCAATAATATGAGTTTTTCGTGAAAGATTAGTAGCTTTCCTTATCAAGAAATTTTTACGTTTTTTTACAGATTCAATAATACCATTTTCTCCTTCAATCGAACAAATTACCCAATCACCAACGGCTACAGGATTAGTATGTCGCAATGCTTCAGTACGAAACTTGCCACGAAGTTTACAGTTAATAATCTTTCCATCTGTTTCTACAGAATACCAACTACCTGTCGATTTTATAACTCTACCCTGATACATCAAAAATTTGTTTATACAAACTAACACAAAGTTTTTAATTAAGCTGCATTATTCTTTGGTAAAATTAAAAAGATTTTTTTAGTTAGTCAGAAACATAGCTAAATCACTCTTTTACATCTCAAAAAAAGTTATTAAGCATTATTAACCGATTTTTGTTAATATCTATCCGTTGCAGCGCAACAAATTCAGAGATAAAATAAGTAATTTTACGGAATTTAAAGAAATTGTGTGTATTTATGGTAGCAAATTACTCAGAAGATAGTATAAAAACACTTGAGTGGAAAGAACACATCCGCAAAAGACCAGGTATGTATATTGGCAAATTGGGTGATGGAACTTCTCACGACGATGGTATTTATATATTAATTAAAGAAGTTATTGACAACTCCATTGATGAATTTGCAATGGGTTTTGGGAAAAACATAGATATCACAATAGAAGACCAAACTGTTTGTATTAGAGACTATGGACGTGGCATACCTTTGGGGAAATTGGTAGAAGCAGCAAGTAAAATGAATACCGGAGCAAAATACGATTCAAAAGTTTTTAAAAAATCGGTTGGGCTTAATGGAGTTGGAATAAAAGCAGTGAACGCACTTTCAGGTACGTTTGTGATAAGTGCCATAAGAGAAGGAAAATGCCGAAAAATTGAATTCCAGCAAGGCAATCTTATTACAGATTATGACATTAGTGATACTAAAGAAGCAAATGGAACAATAGTATGCTTTACTCCAGACAAGGAAGTTTTTGGTGAATTTAAATACAAAAACAACCTGATTTCAAGCATGTTGCGAAATTATGTGTTCTTAAATTCGGGTCTTACAATAAACTTTAATGGAGAAAAGTATATTTCAAAAAATGGACTTTACGACCTATTAAGCGAAAAACTAAGCTCAGACGGATTATATCCCATTATACATTTAAAAAACGGAGACCTCGAAATTGCATTAACTCACGGCACACAATATAGCGAAGAGTATTATTCATTTGTAAACGGACAACATACAACACAGGGGGGCACACATCTATCGGCATTTAAAGAATCATATGTAAAAACAGTAAAAGATTTTTTCCGTAAAGACTTTGATAGTGCTGATGTAAGGCAATCATTAATAGCAGCAATAAGCATAAAAATAGAAGAACCTGTTTTTGAATCACAAACCAAAACAAAACTAGGCTCTAAAGACATGGCTCCCGACGGGATAAGCATTAGACAATACGTTAATGATTTTATTAAAAACCAATTAGACAACTACTTACATAAAAACTCTGAAACTGCGAATATCCTTTTAAAGAAAATTCAATCATCGGAAAAAGAAAGAAAAGCAATTGCAGGAATAAAGAAATTGGCTCGCGAAAGAAGCAAAAAAGTAAGCTTACATAATAAAAAACTCCGAGATTGTAGAGTGCATTTTAACTCTAACGACGAACGAAGATTGGATTCCACAATTTTTATAACAGAAGGAGATTCAGCATCTGGCTCTATTACAAAGGCACGAGATGTTAATACACAAGCGGTGTTTAGCCTCAGGGGTAAACCACTAAACTCCTACGGATTAACCAAAAAAATTGTTTACGAAAATGAAGAATTCAACGCCCTACAAGCAGCCTTAAATATTGAAGAAGGTTTAGAAAACCTGCGTTACCGAAATATAGTAATAGCTACCGATGCCGATGTTGACGGTATGCACATCAGACTACTAATAATAACTTTTTTCTTGCAATTTTTTCCTGAATTAATTAAAAACGACCATCTTTTTATACTCGACACTCCTCTGTTTAGAGCTCGTAATAAAAACGAAACTATATATTGTTACAATTACCAAGAAAAACAAAAAGCAGTCGAAAGATTAAAAGGCAATGTTGAAATAACGAGATTTAAAGGATTAGGAGAAATTTCGCCCGACGAATTCCAAGGTTTCATTGGGAAAAAAATACGTCTCGACCCTATTACTTTAACCAAAGCCGACGAAGTAAGTAAACTCCTTGAGTTTTATATGGGTAAAAACACTCCTGAACGTCAAGAATTTATCATTGATAATTTAAGAGTTGAAGAAGAGTTAGAAGAAACCGTAATCTAATATGGTTTTAAAGAATTTTAAGAATGAGTGAAGAGCAAATAAATAATTCTACTGATAACGAAAAAAATACTGAAGATACAGCTAATAAATTGACTGTATTGTCCGGAATGTATCAAGATTGGTTTCTTGATTATGCCTCTTATGTAATACTCGAAAGAGCTGTACCACATGTGTATGATGGATTAAAGCCTGTACAGCGTAGAATCTTACACTCAATGAAACAACTTGATGATGGACGCTATAATAAAGTAGCAAATATCATTGGGCATACTATGCAATATCATCCTCATGGCGACACATCAATTGGAGATGCTTTGGTTCAGTTAGGACAAAAAGATTTGTTGATTGATGCACAAGGAAACTGGGGAAACATATTAACAGGAGACTCATCAGCTGCCCCACGATACATCGAAGCTCGATTAACAAAATTTGCTCTTGAGGTAGTTTTTAACCCAAAAACAACTTTCTGGAAATCATCTTACGACGGCAGAAACAAAGAACCTATTACATTACCGGTAAAATTCCCCTTACTATTAGCACAAGGCGTAGAAGGAATTGCTGTTGGACTTGCAAGCAAGATTCTACCACATAATTTTAATGAGCTTATAGATGCATGTGTAGCAACACTAGAAGAAGAGGACTTTGAATTATATCCCGACTTCCCAACTGGAGGAATGATAGATGTTACTCGCTACAACGATGGCTTGCGAGGAGGTAAAGTAAGAGTTAGAGCTCATATAGAAAAACAAGATAAACGTACTCTCGTTATTACTGATGTCCCTTTTGGAGAAACAACATCGTCGGTAATCGACAGTATTATAGCAGCCAACGATAAAGGCAAAATTAAAGTTAAAAAGATTGATGACAATACATCAAGTAAAGTAGAAATTTTAGTACATCTTCCTAACAACGTATCGCCCGACAAAACTATTGACGCTCTATATGCTTTTACTAAATGTGAAGTTCCAATTTCACCAAATTCTTGTGTAATTGAAGAAGACAGACCCAGATTCTTAGGTGTAAAAGAAATGCTCCAGATATCAGTTTACAATACAATGGAGCTTCTTAAGCAAGAATTACTTATTAAGAAAAAAGAACTTGAAGAACAATTATTCCTAATATCGCTCGAAAAATGGTTTATCGAAAATAGGGTTTATAAAGAATCAGGATACGAAAACGCTAAATCTACCGAAATAGCAATAAAATTCATTAACACTAAACTCAAAGAACATAAAACCAAATTTATAAGAGAAGCTACTAACGATGATTTGCTGAAACTGCTCGAAATAAGAATGAAAAGAATTCTAAAATTCAACGCAGATAAAGCAGATGAATTAATGGTACAAATTAAAGGAGAAATAGAAGAAATAGAGCATAATTTAAATCATTTAGTAAACTACACAATAACCTATTACAAAAACATTAAACTAAAATACGGAAAAGGTCGAGAACGCAAAACAGAAATTAGAAGCTTCGATAATATAGACACAGCTACAGTAGCTGTTGCTAACGAAAAACTTTATGCAGATTTTAAAGAAGGTTTTGTTGGTACAAGTATGAAAAAGAATGATTTGGTATGTGAATGTTCCGACATTGACGACATAATAGTTTTTAGAAGAGATGGCACTTATATAATTAGTAAAGTTTCGGAAAAAGCATTCTTTGGCAAAGACATTATTCATATTGATGTATTTAAAAGAAACGACAAACGCACTATCTATAATGTTGTTTACAAAGACGGGAAAGGCGGTAAAGCATTAGTAAAACGATTTGCTGTAACTTCTGTAACACGCGATAAAGAATACAATCTTACTAAAGGAACAGAAGGCTCGAAGATTCTTTACTTTAGTGCAAATCCAAATGGAGAAGCCGAAACTATAAAAGTTTATCTAAAACCCAGACCCAAACTTCGTAAATTAGTTTTTGAATTCGACATGAAAGATGTACTTATAAAAGGTAGAAATTCAACAGGGAATATATTAACTAAAAATGATATCCATAAAATAACTCTAAAAGAAGAAGGAGTTTCTACTCTGGGAGGACGTAAAATATGGTTTGACGACGTAGTGTTGAGACTTAATGCCGAAGGAAGAGGTAAGTTAATAGGAGAATTTAAAGGAGAAGACAAAATACTCGTAGTACGCAAAAATGGAACATATAGATTAACAAATTTTGACCTTACAAATCATTACGAAGATGACATACTTGTAATTGAAAAATTTAATCCCGATAAAATATGGACTGCAATTCATTTTGACGCTACACAAGAATATTTTTATTTAAAAAGGTTTCAGTTTGATGATACTACAAACGAACAATTTTTTATATCAGAAGACGAAGGTAGTAGCCTGTTAGAACTTAGCGATGATAAATATCCTCAAGTTAAAATCAGTTTCGCCGGCAAACATTCTGAAAGAGAACCAGAGTTAATTGATGCACAAGAATTTATTGCAGTAAAAAGCTACAGAGCCAGAGGCAAAAGGTTAACAACCCATCAAACCGGATCAATTAAATTTGATGTACCAATTATAAAAGAAGAAAATAATGACATACCGGATAATAATTCCGATATAGGAACCGTTGAAGATAACAACAAGAATAATAATCCAGACTCACCTACACAAATGAGTTTGGAACTCTGAAAACTTATATATTATGGATCGCGTTTTTCTTATTGGTTTTATGGGTGCAGGTAAAACAACTATTGGCAAGGCTCTTGCACAAATAATTAATTATAGATTTTTTGATATTGATGACCTAATTGAACAAAAAACAGGTAAAACAATTTCTGATATTTTTGACAAAAATAACGAAGAAGAATTTAGAAAATTCGAGCAACAAGCCTTAAAAGAGATTATCAATGAAAAAGAGATTGTAGTAGCTACCGGTGGTGGCACACCTTGTTTCAACAATAATTTAGAACTAATAAAGCAAGCAGGAATATCGGTATATTTAAAGCAACCTTCTCTTATGCTATATTACAGACTTCGCAATTCCAAAGATGAATACCCTTTACTTAAAGATGTATCTTATTCTGAATTAATGCCTTATATTAATAAACTATTGCGTAAACGTAAACCTTTCTATAAGCAAGCAGACATTATCATACAGTACAACTCCAGTCCTGTCGAAGAAATTACACAAAAATTGTTAGAAGAACTCTACTCTTTAGGATTACGTATAGCACCTCCTACCACATCTTCGAATGCAGAATAAATCATACAAGAAGTTGCGGGAAGTGTAAATAATAATCCAACAAAGCAAAATAAAGCACCTGCAATATTTATTAGTCCTATTATTATTACAAAACCTAATATTGGCCAAAAGTTTTTTGTTACAATCTTTCTACTCCATTCCATAGCTGCCCAAAAATCATATCCTAAGAACAAGATAATTAAAGGAGTAAAAGTATATGCTACGGCAAAATAAATGCCCGGAATTATAAGAGCAAAAATACCTAATACAACAAATATTGAAACTATTAAATTGGCTGCTATCAATTGAATATAAAATTCAAAACCCTTAAAAAAACGACTAAAATCTATCGGCATCTCACGCATTAAATCATTAGCCACAATATAAAAACCTGCTATTAAAATTGGTTGAATAAATAATGATACTAAACCTCCTATCATTGGGATTATACTTGCAAAAAACACTATGGCAAAATACAATGCAGTATAACCCACATAAGGGCCCATAAACTTCTTAAACAAATTCATCCCTTGATTGAAATAATAATTCATATTAAAAGTATAACCATTATCTACTAATGATTGTAATTTATAATCGTATTGCATAATAGTAATAATTTATAGGCAAAGATATTAACAATCACTAATTTAATGGAATATAAAACTAAATAATTATTTTTTTCTGTAATATAATAATGTCTTAGCATAAATTCGTTGCTTCTTATTCACTAAATCTTACCTCTACTATACTTTCTAAAAAACCATTACGGTATTATTCTTACTACAAATCGATTGATAATAAGACTATTGAATAGGATGAGTAAATAAATGATAGTTTAAGTTAAAATGGTAGTTTATATTTTTGTAAAATATCTCGGTGCTCTGTACCTTTTATCCTAACTGTCATTTTAGGATTATCAATATTTCGTAGCTCTGCTGCTTGGCGGTGTAGAGTTTTTGACATATTTAGAAATTGTCTTACCTATAGTTTGAGGTGCAGAGCACCGAAATATTGATAAAATAAGTGCTTTTGCAGAAAATGTTTTTGGCATGTGTTTTTGCTTTTCTTCGAGGCAAAAAACCATGCCAAAAACCTTCGTTTTTATTCCACAAATACATGCTCACTTTCGATAGTATTACCTTCTACAATGTAATAAATAGTGTATTGACCAATACTTAATCCTGTGATGTTGAGAACTTGCTCACCTGTGTTGCTTAAAGCTGTTGTTGAAATTGGCTGACCTATGCTGTTACTTATGCGAATTGCGGCATTGTTATGTTCACAATTTACGTTTACCGTAAACGATCCGTCGTTTGGATTTGGCGAAATTTGCATATATTTATTTTCTTCGCCTTCTTTATTATCATTAGCAGGTGATTTATCGTTTAGAGTAACCATGTTTTCTTCGTATCTGGTTTCACATTCTATTATCAAAGCGTCAAACTCATCATGGTTAATGCTGCCTTCGGTTAAGAGTTTTTCGGCATATAAACTACATAGCCATTTCTCAACAAAAAATAGTTCAGGTTCGTATTCCTGTATATTCAAAACAAGAGCTTCGAGATGCGATATAGCGGCATCATAATTTCCTCTGTAGCGTTCTAATAACCCAATATCCAAATCGTAATCAATTTTTGCATATTCTGTTTCGCTTTCTGTGTTTATCAATGCAAAATTTAAATCTTGAAGCATATCAATTGCAGAATTAAAACCTAAGCTTTCAGTGTTAAAAGCTACATGTTCATAATATGCATTTAATAGCTTGTGAGCATTTGCGTAAGCTTTGCGTTTTTGCAAAAATTCTGAAGTGTTTGTGGGTTCAAAGTTTTCTATTGCATTACAATATGTTGCCATTTCTGTTTGAAATGCACTCTCGGTACTTAATAAACTAAAATCATCGCAAAGTGTGCTAAAAATTGTACTATTTTCGGTGTTATTAACCATATTTAAAAGTAAAAGAGGATTCCCAAAACTTATACAATCTAATTGACCGGGAGTAAAATCAGTAATAGTAACAGGTAAAGGAGGGTTACAGCCGGTACCATAAACATTTAGTTCGTGATTAACTCCATATTGAGGAGAAGAATTTAAATCGGATTCCCAAATGTTTTTGGTTGCTGGCAAACTTGGTGAAAAATAACAATTAATCCAATTTAATGGAATTAATCCTGTTAAAGCATAATCATCGTTTGTAGAATAAAGCATATTGCCTTTGTTTTCAAGGTCTATCAAGGCATTATTTAAGTAAATCGATACATCATTATTGATTATGTCATTTGCAGATGGGATAACATAATTACCGTAAATAGCATATAAGCCAGTACCACAATTACTAATGTAAGAGCAATTTAGATCAAGCTCAAAACCGCCGGATGTATAGATACCATTATTGCTTGCATATTCAATATCTACATAACTTATTTCGAGATTAGCAGATGCACTCCCACGATAGATTATACCTCCATAAACACCTGAAGGACTGTTAATTACATTGCAATCCTCAATATGAGAATTATGGCTCATACCTGAGCATCTAATTGCATTGACTGTGTTGCTGTAAAAATCACATTCGGTAATATTTATGCACTTATTGTATATCCACAAACCATACTGGTTGTTTTGAAAAACCGAATTTGAAATATTTAAGCCGCTACCTCCATAAGTTAAATTGGCGTATAATCCGTATTTGCCATTTTGGAAAACGCAGTTGTTAATTGTAACATTTGATTGTCCGTATAAATGGAAACTCCTATGGTTATTATTAATCCCAATATCATCAGAGGTAATTTTAATATTTTCGAAAGTAATGGGCGATGTTGAAGAACTGGTTTACATTCGTGCCCCAAGACCGGTACTTCCGGCACCCATTTCAATTTTACAGTCCTCGAAACGCAATTCGGCTAGTTCGGGAAAATGAACAGTACTTTGCTGAATCTCCATTTTTTTATCGCTTTTGCCTGTACCTTCTAAAACAAACGAGGCATTTGTTCCAGCAATAATATTATCTTGTGTCTCGGTATCTGTGCCCGGTTTGCTGAATTTGATGTAGCCGTCGCCGGAGAAGGTGAAGGTTGCGTTGGTACCTATATACAACTGACCTTTTATTTCTAAAAACGAAGTAGACTCCTCCAATATTATTAAAGCATTTTCATTAAAAACAAGATTTCCAGCCAAAGAACCTGATTGGTCAATAAGAATATTTCCACCGTCACCAAATTTTAATTCCGCTCCATCGTTAAGAATTAATTCACCACCAGGCTCAACCTCTATTTGCCCTTGCCAATTTGATTCATTAACTCCTGTGATACTACCTTCTACAATTAATGAGCTGCCACTTTTAACAACTATCTTAGCTTGGTAAGGTAACTCTAAATGACACTTAATATTGCATTCTGAATTATTATCAATAATTAAATCTTGATATATTCGTATGTTGAAATCCCATATTTCATCAGAATTTACCAAAATAGGGTTATTTGAATCATAACAATTATCAACTACATATTGCCTAACACTTGAAAGATGTAATGACCTATGTGCTTTCCCAATCTGCGATGGGGACAAGTAATTCCGTGTATTTCCTTGATTACCCATTATATTATTTGTCAATCGATCTGCCATTGGTAAAGTATTATCAAAAGGGTCTTCATCCCAAGGGTAAGTAATTGGAGGACAATCTGGCCAACTTGGCGAGCAAGAACTTGTAATATGTGGGGCATTACCAGGATAAGATACTCCAAAAATATCTGCAAACCAATTTTCTGAAGAATTCATTGATGATATAGATGTAGGACAACCTCCTCCTAGATAAGTATGACATAAATCAAGACTATGTCCCAATTCATGTGCAATACCACCAGCGGAAGCCCAATCACCATGCCCATATGTACCACACATTATACAATCAGAGATACTAGAAAATAAAGAATAACTTGGACCATGAGAATAGGAATGAGATCCACCACCCTCTGTAAAATAAATATTTAGCTCTTCAAAATTATCAGGATTATCATTATAATTATTTACATAGAATACACTATAAGGACTCTGATTATTTAATATATTCCTAAGAGTAGAAAAACTGCTTGTTGTAGAATTTCCATCATCACTTCGATAGAAATAAATATTGTTGAGCAAATATTTAATTTTAGGATCACTAAGATCTGTTACACCAGAAATCGGATCAGAAGGAAACATATTTAACATCTTATTATTACACAATTTGTCATACCTAGTAATAAGTCGATTAATGTCTGATGTAGGATCGTTAGGATCGTCATGTTGAAAATTGTTTGTTCCGTCGTCTTTTTGCATTATAATGAAGTTTATTTTAACAATCTTTGACGGCGCATTCGCTACCGGAACATAATTTGTGATGACATTAAACTTATTCAAAAAAGCATCAGAGCTTCCAGAACAATCAGATGATTTTGTAATTTCGTTACCAGGGATAAAATCATCACCTTCATCCTGTGAAAAAGCTAATAATACATTTATTAAAAATGTCAATACGAATAAAACCTTGAATTTCATAATTTTAGTTTTTAGGGTTATTGTTTTATAAATGTTTTATACTCTCGTGTTTGGTCATAATAATCTACAATCAATAAATATAATCCAGATGTAATATTATTAATGTTTATTTCAAAATGGTCAGAATTTAATGCATTATAATTGTTAATTACTGTCCCAAATATTGATCTTATGTTTATTGATTGTATCATTTTAACATCACTTTCAATATATAGCCTATCTGTAGCAGGAACAGGATAAAGACTTAAAATGCCTTTAACATCTCCATTTTCAATATTATTATTAAAATCAATTATTGTTACCGAATTAGCATCGAGTAATGCAAATTTATTATTACGAATCTCAATCATTGAAAAAAAAGAAAGATTACAAAGTTCCTCCTGATTAAATGAATAACAATCATTATCTTTATATCTAAAAAGCAAATGTTCTTCATCGTTTTTTTTTGCAGACCAAGAATAATAAGAAAACCATAAGTAATTATCTGAATCCACTAATAATGGTTTATATTTATATTGCGTTAATCTCTTATTTATGCATTCAAAATTTTGCCAATTATTTCCGTCAAAAAATGAAATTCCTTTGTCGGTTCCACAATATACAATGTTGTTATTGGTATCGATTTCTATACTATAAATTTTATTAGATGCTATATTAGAATTCAATGTATCAAATATGGAAAAATCTCCGTTGCAAAACCTTACAAGTCCACTATCCCATGTGGCAATCCAGATTATTGAATCGTCTTGTATTTCCAAATCGTAAGTGTCATCTGAAGGGATTTCAGAATTTTGTGTATTGTACCAATGAAAATTTGTTCTGTCATAATAAGCAATACCACTATTCCAGCTATGAAACCATACATGATTTTGGCTATTTATTTCAATTCCTGTTACATCATAATAAGGCGAATAAGTAGTCCATGTTTCGTTGCCGTCAAATTCTGCCAAAACACCACCGGCACTACCAACCCAAACATGGTCATTAATGTCTATTGCTAATGCTTGACAATAAAAATGTGGTAATTCCGAATTTAATTCAGAATAATAACCTATTATATTAAAATCACTATCCATTTTAACCAAACCTCCCTCTATGGCTAGCCAAATATTCTCTGATGAATCAATAACAAAGTCAAAAGTCCGAGGGTTTGAAGAACTTTCCGCATACAAGCTATCCGGCAATTCATGAACTGTAATAATTTGGCTTTTAGCGCAAAAACTAAACAAAATTAATATTGTATAAATTAGGATTCTCATCATCATTATAATTAAAGAACATCAAAAATACTTAAAGATTCAAAATTAAACCTAATCTGATTTTTATTTTTAACTTATTCAAATCTACCTATCTACTTCTACTACCCATTTACCTTAAATATACCCCAAAACCCACCGAATACCAAATATATTTTATGCTATTTTTTATAAATTATACCCCCCCCCCGCATATTTATATTAGAATAGCTGTTTGTTATAGTTGGTATTCGGTGGATTTATTGAGTTGAGGTATAGGTGTTTATGAGGTGGAAGCTTATCGTTAATGTTATTATTAAAGGATAGGGGTTTTTGGCATGGTTTTTTGCTTGCTTTGCCGCAAAAACACATGCCAAAAACCTTCGTTTTTCTATTCTGCACCAAGCTTCTAACTCTGCGATGCTTTTTGTGAAATGTTTCGGTGCTCTGCACCTTTTATTCTAACTGTCATTTTAGGATTATCATTATTTCGCAGCCCTGCTGCTTGGCTGCGTAGAGTTTTGTCATATTTGGAAATTATCTTACCTATAGTTTGAGGTGCAGAGCACCGAAATGTAATCTGAGAGATAAATAATTCTCAAGTTTTAGCATAAACTCAGTATATTTGCAACTTACATTGAAATAATTATTACAGATTTGAAACATCATAAGACAAAAACAAAAATTCTTGCACCAGCAGGTTCCTACGAGTCGCTTATGGCAGCTATAAATGCAGGAGCAAATGCTGTTTATTTTGGCGTAGGCAAATTAAATATGCGGTCTCGATCGTCGAACAATTTCGATAGTTCTGACCTAATAGAAATTGCTAAAATATGCAAAAAGAATAATGTAGAAACCTATCTTACTGTAAATACTATTATTTACGATTCCGAGATTGCTGAAATGCAAAACTTGCTCAATTTGGCAAGGGAAAGTGGAATTTCTGCAATAATAGCCTCAGATATTTCAGTATTAAAATATGCTAAAAGCATTGGTATTCCGGTTCACGCTTCAACCCAATTAAACATTACAAATATTGAAGCAGTAAAGTTTTTTTCTGAATATTGCGATGTAATAGTAACAGCACGAGAGCTAGATCTTGAACAAGTTAATGCTATTATAGATAGAATTAAAAAAGAAAACATTACAGGTCCTTCAGGCTTTTTGGTTAAGATTGAAGTATTTATTCACGGTGCACTGTGTATGGCAGTCTCAGGCAAGTGCTATTTAAGTTTACATGAGTTTAATAAGTCTGCAAACCGTGGTGAGTGTTTCCAAACTTGCCGAAGAGCCTATACCGTAACCGACAAAGAATCAGGATATCAGTTAGATATTGATAACGAATTTATAATGTCGCCAAAAGATTTAAAAACTATAGGGTTCTTAAACAAAATACTTGACGCTGGCGTAAGTGTTCTCAAAATTGAAGGCAGAGCAAGGTCTGCTGAATACGTAAAAACTGTTGTTGAGTGCTACAAACAGGCTGTGGAAGCATGGCAAACTGATAGTTTTACTCAAGATAAAGTTGACGAGTGGGACAAAAAACTTGCTTCAGTATTTAACCGTGGATTTTGGGATGGATACTATTTAGGTCAAAAACTTGGCGAATGGAGTAGCAAATACGGCTCGGAAGCTACACGCAGAAAAGTTTATTTAGGGAAATGCAGAAACTATTTCGGCAATATTGGTGTGGCTGAGTTTAGAATTGAAACTTTGTCTAACTTGAGCTTAGGCGATGAAATTCTAATTACCGGCACCACTACAGGAGCATTACAGTTTACACCTAAAGAGTTTCGCATTGATGATAAACCTACCATAAAACTCTTACAAAATGATGTCTTCAGCTTTAAAACACCTGAAATTATTCGCCGTGGAGACAAACTATTTAAAATTGTAGATGCCGAGAAAATCAGACAACAATAAATCTGAACAACAAGTGATTTAAGCATCTCGACAGGCTAATCTCGGCAAGCTCGATACATCGCATTTCTAAAGGCAATTAGTTTAACAAAATAGTATTTTTTAATATTTTAGATTTGTCCCTATTATTGGTTTTAGAAAAATAATCCACCTTGGTTCATTCAGTCATTGTTTCATTCAAATGTAAAATTTATTTTGCAATACCGACATTTCTAAAGATACTTTATATTAGGCAATCATTTGTAGTAAGAACAAGTAAATTATAACATCGTTACATATTGGAAACTGGAAAAAAGAGATTTAAAAGCGAATCAGGCATTTACTCAATCACCTATAGTTCTAATGATTACTATTATTATCGTAAGAGAGCTAAGCAACACCGAAGCCACCGTATTCCGAAACTCAGCCAACTCACGATAATTTCATTCTTAATGCTTGATAATTGTTTTGCTATCTGCTATTTGCTATCTGCTATTTGCTATTTGCTATTTGTAATTTGATATTTGTAATTTGATATTTGTAATTTGATATTTGTAATTTGATATTTGATATTTAATCCAACTATTTCATAATCATCAAACGCTTAGATACTTTAACTCCACTTAAATAAAAATTTAGGATATAAATACCATCATTATAGTCGCTAACATTTAAATTTATCTTACCCGTATTTTCATATTCATCGCGTGAAATAAGCCTACCTGTCATATCATAAATATCTAGTGTTATATATCTTTGTGTTATATCACTCAGATCTATGGTAACATTATTTTGAGCAGGATTAGGATATACATTAATACCCATATCTGCAACTATTGATTCTACATCAACCAGACAAGCTATTGGTCTTAGTCCGAGCGAGGTTGCATATCCAAATTTTTGCACACATGATTGCCAAGTTCCATTAGCTTCTATAAACATTGTATTTTGCGAATTAGCAGCACCACGCGGAGGAGCTATACTTACAACAAACTGATCATCGCTAATATAATCTTCATTAATGTCTATATAGTTAATTCTAAAACCGGCATAAAATGGTCCATCAACCTGAGCAGGCTCATCGAAAGTGATTACAGAATGATAATTAGGAGGAATATTTTTAATCAATACTCTCTTTTCTGCCAAAACCGAATCAGGATATGGGGTACTACCTTCCCAAATATAAAATGTAACATAAGATGTTTCGCGAGCATAATCTGAAGTATAAACAGGCACTATTAAACCATCGATTTGGGTAAAACTGTGAACTGTGTATTTATCGGCATAAGTACGTATTCGCTCCGAATTGTGTCCTGCTACATAGCCCCATGGATTTACCCACTTACGGGTTGGTACTTCATTTGGGCGTATATTTGTAATTGTATCACAATATTTTGAAACAGGTCCGCTAAATACGTAAATATAATCGTCTTTAGTAATAATATTGGTCCCACAAGAATTATTTACAGCTAAACTCACATAAAATATTCCTGGTGCATTATATTCTATCCCATTAGTAATATTTGACAAATATGATGTACTAGGATATCCTCCCGGTAATGTCCAAGTCCAGTTAATTGGATTACCTTCAGATAAATCCTCGAAATAAACTTTTGTACCGGCAGATATTAATCTTGTGTTAGCTCTAAAATTAGGAACGGGTGCCGAAACACATGGAGGTGGTTCAGTACCAACATAAATATAATCTTCTCTTACAATAGTATCTGTACCAACATTGTTTCTAACAATAAGTGTTACATCCCAAGTACCCTCGGCCGGATAGCTTATACTACCTGGATTTTCCATATTTGAATGTTCAGGATCAGCACCTTCGAATATCCATTGCCAAATATATGGATTATTTTGACATAAGCTTTGAAAATTAACCGATTCGTTGGGTCCTATAACAGTTCTGTCAGCGATAAAAAAAGCTGTTGGCAAATCGTTAGATTGTGGTACAACTTTAATATAATCCTCCTTGAGTTCTACATCCTGACCACCTGCTTCATTTTCTACACGTAATTCAACATCATAAACTCCCGGTTGCAAGTAAGTTATTGGTTGTGGAGTTTCATCGTATGACATTGCAGGTAATCCACCTTCGAAAGCCCATGCAAACGATACGAAAGGTCCATTTAACGAAAGGTTAGTAAAATTAACTGTTTCACCTACTGGAACAATAACAACATCGGCTTCAAAATCTGCAATAGGAACATCTGGTGCTTCATTTACAGTTATGCATTCTACCCACGTGTATGTATCAGTATCTGTTGAGTTTTGAACATTTAATGTTACATCATAAATACCTGGTTCGAAGTAGCAAATCTCTGTTGGATTTTGATCGTAAGAATAACTCGTTTCTGCTCCGGCAAAAGTCCACTCCCAGTATGTAGGATCGCCCGAAGAAAGATCGTAAAAATCAATACAATCACCCTGATTAATAACATAAGTACTGGCAATAAAATCGGCAACTAAATCACCGGTACCGCTCCCACCAACATCACCGGCAGCAATTGGAGTATCGGGGATATCGTTATAAGCATAATCAACAACTACAACAATATCAGCAGCAGAAACGCTTAATCTTATCCAACCGTAGTGCGTATTTCCATCAATATTAAACCTTAATCCTACAAATTTAAAACTCTGCCCTTGCCACGACAAATATGTTTCGTTACGAATAAATGAAGCAGAAGGTGTTGACTGACCTGAAAATGAGCTTGCCGGACCTATTGTTGTACCATTCCCAACAACGTTAATACCAAAAACGCCACCGCCTAAATCAGTTGCAACTATATCTGCATTATTATTCTCACAATTTAAAATAATATCAAAAACAGTAGCACCATCTACTAAATTTTGAAGTAAAAATTCAGGTGTACCGTCGTTGTCAATATCAATTGAATAATCCGGATCTAATGGGTTAACAAAAGCATCGGGGTTAACGTCAGTATAGACGATATCAGCTTCAACTATTATGGCTGATAATAGAATAACAATTAAAAAAGTTATATATTTCATAATGCTCCTTTTACTGTATCAATAACGATAAAGAACAAACTAGGTTGTTCAAAACAAACATAAAGTTTTTTTCATAAATCAATACACAAATTTAGTAAAAATCTTTGGGTAAAAATCCTGCTATATAATTTATTTGAACAAACTGGGGTAAAATGAAGTAATTATTTTTCAATATATTGTACTGATTTATGCAAAATTAGATAAATTCATTAAGGTAATTAGTATAGTTGGAACGATTTATTATTTTTGCAAAAAATTTAATTTAAAATGGCAAATACATCAGATATTAAGAATGGATTAACTATTGAATTAAACGGTAAGTTATTTCAGGTAGTTTATTTTCAACATGTAAAACCCGGAAAAGGAGCAGCATTTGTCCGTACAAAATTAAAGAACCTTGAAAATGGAAAAGTAATTGAAAACACTTTCCCGAGTGGAGCAAAGATTAATGAAATACGTATAGAAAGAAGGCCTTATCAATTTCTTTATAAAGACGATTTAGGTTTTCATTTTATGCATCTTGAAACCTACGAGCAAATTGCTCTTAATCAGTATCTTATTGATAATTACGATTTATTGAAAGAAGGACAAGAAGTTGAAATAGTTTTTCACGCTGATAATGAAACTCCATTAACTTGCGAGTTGCCTCCATTTGTAGAAATGGAAGTAACTTATACCGAACCCGGATTAAAGGGTGATACTGCAAACTCGGCTCTCAAACCTGCTACCATTGAAACAGACGCAACCATTATGGTACCTCTGTTTGTTAATACGGGCGATAAAATTAAAGTTGACACACGTTCACGTGCTTATTCTGAAAGAGTAAGGTAATTATTATTGTAATTTACCTACCTACAAGTATTAGCTATAAATTCTCTACAAGCTGTATTTTAAATCCATTAGGGTCTCTTATAAATATGAATTTAACATTAGGGACAGGCTGTATAGGTCCTGAAATATTTATTCCCTTTTCTTTTAGAATATTCATCATTTCATTAAGAGAATCTACCTGAAAACCCCAAGATATATCTTCGTTATACTCAATATCTCCTCCATTTTTATTGCAAATCAATTCAATTTGTGTATTACCATCGCCAAGAAAAGCAATTTCGGTATCAGGTCCTGCCTTAAATCTCGAATTAATTTTTAGACCCATTAATTCTGAATAAAATTTTAACGATTCATCTAAATCCCTAACCCTTAATGTACTCCAACAAAATTTCATATTATTATCATTTAGTTTTTAATAAATTATTAATACTTCAACACACCTCTCGGTACTTACTACCTCTGACGAAGCAAATTTATCTGCAAAATTTTGTTCAAAAATAATATTCTCGTCAACATATTCCGAAATGATACTCAATATCTTTATATTTTTCTATTGAATCGAGAGCTTCTTTGTAATTCTATTATTTTCTCCTTCGGCAATAATATAATATGTACCAGGAGTTAAACCCGAAATATCAATATAATTATCGGATAAAGCAATGGAGTGTAACTTCTTGCTATGTGAGTCAAAAACTGAAATTTTATCAATCTTAAAATCAGCTTTAAAATACAAAATTTTACTGCCGGGATTTGGAAATATTTTAAATTTATTTAAACCTAATATTTCCGAAGAACTTCCTTCATAAAAATTAGGATCATTAGTAGCTATATTTGAAAAAATATTTTTAAGGCTTTTTGAATTCATACAATTTGTTTCAACTTTAAGTCCTAATTTATAATAAAAGTATTCGTCTAATACAATAATACTATTATCGGTATATTCTACTGCGTTACATTGTAAAGAATCAATAATAATAAGCTCATCCGGAGTATTACCTCGATAGATATATATTTTACATATTACATATTCGGGGATTGAACTCCACTCTAAACTTACAGAATTATCTGAAATCTGATTTATACCTAAAAATATTGATTTTTTTTCCTCACTCAAATAAGACTCAAGACCACACATATCCTTATAAGAAATTTTATATTTTTCTTGAGAAAGAAATGGTTTTGAACTTTCATCAATAACTACAATTGAATTTTGAAAAAGCAAAGTATCAATTTTTTCAAACTCAAATATAGACTCATCTTTATTATAAACATAAAACACCTGAGTTTCAATTGATTGAGAAGCGGCCCAATTAATCTCACATTTATTATTCTCGTTAACAGTTACAAAGCAAATATCTGGTTTAGCTTTAGGGGATAAGTTGATAGTAATAGAATCATAGGCTATACAGCCGTTATCTGTCTCCATTTTAAGAATATAAGTTATAGTATCCGTAATTGTACAAATTGGATTTATAATATCAGGATTGTTCAAACCTATATTAGGTAACCAGCTATAAGTTACCTCTGCATCTCCGGTAAAATTATTAAAAACATTATTAAACTGGATTGTTTCTCCACAAGTTAATGAAGTATCATTCCCTATATTAACCATAAGGTCTTGCACAAACACTAAAACATAATCAGAAGTTTTGCAACCTGTTGAAAGATCAGTTACAGTAACAAAATACACACTCGAAATCTCAGGACAAACAATTGGATTTTGAATATCTGAATAAAACTCTTCATCATTATTACACCTCCATTCGAAAGTATATTCAGAATCTTGTGTTTCTACGAATAATTGTGCCGAATCACAATCTGAGATAGTAATATCACTACCTGCATTAATTTCGTTTATTAAAAAAATAATCTTTACAGTATCTTTAGAAACACAATATGGCATATTAGAATTATATTCTTTCCATAAAAAACTATATTCACCGGTTTTATCAACAACTACTTTGGTAGTAGTATCGCTAAGCTCCACAATATTTACATTACACCCTACAGGTCCATCGTATAATACCCATTGCCCGCTTGGACAATAATTTGATGTTTCAGGAATACTAAATATAGAGTTCAATACAAACTCATTTCCACATATACTAGTATCATTTTGCACAATAGCATCTGGAAACTGATAAAAATGAACATCAATGCTATCAATGTCAACGCAAGTCATATAATCCATTATCCAATAAAACCTAACATTTATACTTGCTGAATCACCAAATAATTCGGGATTATCTACAAGTATAGTTGGATTAATAGAATAAATATCATCAAAATTTATTTCTGAATAGTTTGACTCCCAGTGTCCTTCTGCCCAGCCAGATGTTGTTGTATCTGCATACACCTCTAATTCATTACCACAAACCGACTCGTTTGTTTCAGTACTAATTACTGCCAGTGGTTGACGTACAAAAGTTACTACAACTGTATCAGTAACAGATATGGGAGGGTTATAAGAATTACAATCATCAGTCCACACAAAATCAATAATACAATAATTACCCACATATTGGGGAATAAGGCATACAGCATTAGGATCAGAATAACTTGTACTAAATAACCATACCGGATAAATTTGCACATCATCATTATAAGCTGACCAATAACCATTGCCAACATTTTCGGCATGTAAATGAACCGTGGAACTTCCGCAAATAGTAACATCATCACCTGCATAAGGGCTACACTCTTGATTATAAGCAATTAGGGTATAACATAAGAATAAGAAGAATATACATTTTTTCATAATTAGTGGTTCTATTAATATCTAATAAAAATATATAAATACTATCTATAATGACTCAAGACATGTAAATTTACTAAATTTTTAAAAGCAATCGAAAAAATATAGATACAAAAAATAGTTTGGGTCTTTTTTTGCATATTTTTATATTCAGATACAACCATAGTTTAAGTAAATTGCACTTTACTGATAAAGAAACACTGTTTTGCACGAAAAAAAGCTAATAAAACAATGCCTGAAGCAGAATCGTAAAGCACAGGAAACTTTGTACAACAAATATAAAGACGCAATGTACAGTATTTGTTTAAGGTTTACTTCTAATCAGGACGATGCAAGAGAAGCTTTGCAAGAAGGATTTATTACAGTATTTACTGAATTAAAAAAATTCAGAGGCGAATCAGGAATAGGGAGTTGGATACGAACTATTATGATTAGAAACGCAATCAAGGTATTAAAACGCAAATAAATCTACTTCATCGAATCCTCCAAAATTACCGACAGCATTACCTGGGACGATAATCTTACCGGCGATTTATTGCACGAGGCAATTATTAACCTTAGCGATGGATACAGAACCGTATTCTTGCTTTACGAAGTAGAAGGATATAGCCATAGCGAAATTAGCCAAATGCTCAATATCTCTGAGGGCACAAGTAAATCACAGCTTTTTTACGCAAAACGCAAATTAAGGAACTTTATTAAAAAACATGAAAACTATGGAATACAAGGAGCATAATAAAGAAAACTTACAGAATGCTATTAAAGATTTGCCTGAAATTGAATCCCCAAATATATGGCACAGCATTGAACGTAACTTACCCAACAAAAGAAAAAAATATTATTGGTTAATTCTTTTATTGCCAATAGCTACAGGTCTTGTTTTATTTATTCCCCACGAACAAAAATCCAATCTTGAACTAGTACCATCTCAATTAATTTCTGAAAATGAAAAAGAAATCATTACAAACGCAGAAGAAACGGAAAATTTGTTTGCAGAACTAAATTCAGCAGAATATATCGATAATAGCAACAAAACAATCTTTAAGCCCATAACTGTTCCAAATTCGGAAAAGATTGACCAAATAATTGAAACCGAATACTTACCACAAATTGAATTACCTGAGTTAATTGCCGACACACAAATAGTTTATCATGAGATTGGTGCAAACCTAGTTCCAAATCATTCTTTCGAGGAATATAGAACTTGCCCCAAAGACTTTAACAAAAAAGCTTCGAAAAGATTTATTCCCGAATGGAAAATGGCAAGTAAAGGTACTCCTGATTATTTCAACAAATGTTCGAGAGGAAATGTAAGTGTTCCTAATAATTTTGCAGGGACAGCTTACCCAAAAACAGGAAAAGGATATGTAGGACTAATTTCGAGACAGAATTTTACGAAAGACAATAGAATTACAGGAGAAAAACCTTTAGAATATCGCGAATACATACAGGCTAAATTAAACAATCCTCTCGAAAAGGGCGAATATTATAAAATATGTTTCTATGTACAAATGGCTAATAAGTCAAGATTTGCAACAGATGGAATGGGAGCTCTACTTAGCAACGAAGAAGTTTATTTAAAAGAAAAAGGGGTAATTGATTTTTATCCGCAAATCGAAAATCAAAGAGGCAATATACTTGACAATCAAGACTACTGGGTAAAAATTGAAGGAGTGTTTACTGCTGTTGGCGGCGAAGAATATATCACAATCGGAAATTTCAGACACAATAACGAAACCTTTTACAGGATGATTAATACTACTGACTTTAATTTTGCCTATTATTATATTGATGATATACGTGTAATTAAAGTAAGAACTGAAAAACTTATTGTATTAAAACCAGCAAAAAGCAGTAAAACAACTAACATGCATTCTCGTTCTATACTAACCGAAAATATTGAACATCCTTCTGAACAATAATCAGGGTAATTCTGTTATAGATATTAATTAAGTAAACCTTAAATATTAAAAATAAACCAAAATGAAAACAAAATTTTTTGTAATTCTAATAAGTATGATTTTCATGGGTACTGCCTTATTTGCACACCCACCAGGAAAACCTGAAATTTCTTACAATAAAAAAACTGGCGATTTAACAATTGAATTTAGTCATCCTGTAAAAGATGCGTCAAAGCACTTTATTGAAAAAATATGGGTTTACATTAACGGTGATGAAGTTGAAGTAATTGCGTATGAAGAACAGACTAGTCTTGAAGGGCATAAAGTGGTTTTAAATATGCCTAATCTAGAATCAGGAACTAAAATTAAAGTGAAAGCCAGTTGCAATATTTTCGGGAAAAAGAAAGGCAAATATAAAGTAGAATAGTATATTAGTTACTAATTAAATCCTGTATTTATGCAGGATTTTTTTATTATAGACTATTTTTGTTTATAAATATTATTATTAATGCCATCAACACAAAAATCATTTAAAGATTCCCGCAACGAATTAAGGGATAAGCTTACTGAAATATATTCTAAAGAAGAGTCAGAATCTATAGCAAGACTGGCAATTGAAGATATCCTAAATAAAACTGGAATTGAATACATAAAGTCTCTTGAGTTATATCCTAACGATAGACAATTAAGCCAACTTAAGAAATATACTCAAGAACTGTTAGAATATAAACCAATACAATATATTACCAAACACACTGAATTCTATGGATTTAGCTTTAACGTAAACCCCGATGTTCTTATTCCACGCCAGGAAACTGAAGAATTAGTTTCAATAATTATTAAGGATATCGAGAAATCTAATAATCTTAATATTCTGGAAATTGGAACCGGTTCAGGGTGTATCATAACAAGTTTAGCTAAAATACTAGGAAACAAAAACTCTTATTATGCTACTGATATTAGCAAAAAAACATTAAGTATTGCAAAAACAAATGCAGCAAAACATAATACAAATATTACATTTCTGGAACATGATATACTATCGAAGGTAAAAATACCTGTTGATATAAAAATTGATGTTTTGATAAGTAATCCACCGTATGTTACAAATAAAGAGAAAATACAAATTTTACCTAATGTTTTAGATTTTGAACCTGCAATAGCACTATTTGTTCCTGACGATAACCCCCTTTTATTTTATAAAAGCATTGCAGAACACTCAAAACTGATTTTAAATACAAAAGCTATGGTTTATTTAGAAATAAACGAACTGTTTGGAGTAGAAACAGCAAATATATTTGAAGATTGTGGTATGCAAACTACTATAATAAAGGATTTTGCAAAGAAAAATAGATTTATTTTTGCTAAATTTTCTTAATTTTGTAAAACAATAAAAACACTTTTTTATGAAAGTATTAGCTTTACCATTTGTTTTTACGTTCTTATTTGCAATTGTTTTTACTGCATGCGAAAGAGAAAACTCCGAAGACGTAAACCAAGATCGTATTTATGTTTATTATGAACTTGTATATAATGCCACTCAAGACATTACTTATGCAAGGGCTACATTTTTTTTCGGAGGCATTACAGGCACAAGATTAGAATTAACAGAACCCAGCCAAATAAGCGCTGACGGTCAGGAACTAACATGGAAACCATTATTAGCATATTACGAAACATCATTTGCCGGACTTAAAGATACTTTAAGTTTTGAGTGGACAGATACTGACGAGAATGTATTTATTAATGGTGTAAGCATACATGAAATTGGTTTTACTGAAACAATAGAGCCAATAATCAAAGGTTTGGCAAATGAGCTTTATTGGAGTGGCAATGCACTTGCATCCAACGAAACTGCCAGCCTATATATTAACGGACCTTTGGAAGAAGATGCTACTCCAATAATTCAAACCAACACAGGGACAAATTATGTATTAATTCCGGCAAATATTAGCTCCGAATTATCATTGGGTAACAATAATGCATATTTAAAACGCAACTACAAACCTGATATTCAGGAAGCTACAAGCGCCGGAGGAGAAATTCACGGGATATACCAAACAGCTGTAAGAGAAGTTGAGCTTGTAGAAGAATAAAAATATTTCTCTTTCTAATATAATCAGAAAAAACTAGCGAGGAAAAAATGACTTATTTATGTCAGTATGTTTAATTTAAAAAATGTTATTATGAAAAGACTAAACACAATTTTTATTTGCATTATCTTTTTAGGATTTTCTGCAAGTACTTTTGCACAGTTTAATAAACTTAAAGAAAAAGCAAAAAGCACAACAGAAAATGTAAAAAACACCACTAATTCAAAAAAGTCTAATTCAAATTCTTCTGAAAACTCAAGTCTTGATTTTAGTGAATTAGAATCTCAAAAAATGGAATGGACTTCTACTTTTGAACGGTTACAAAAAAAATGGGATATGTTAACATATTCTGAGTATAATCAGAAGAAAGCAGAATACAATGAGTTTTATAAAAAATACAGTAGTGCTTACCTAGCGAAAAATAAAAAGGCACATAGCGACAGCTATACCAAAAATATGCTTACCGAGATAGATTCTTATTATTCTAATTCAGTATCTAATGAAGCAATGAGTTCAATAAAGAAAAAAACTGAACGCTGCTTCAACGAAGAAGACTGGAGAGTATATCCAAACGATAGGATGAAAGATATTGATATAGCATTAAAAGAAATAAAAACAGCAAAAGCATATTTAACTGACGAAGACCCAACTTTAAATCAATTTGAGAAATCATTAATTGACCAAAAATCAAAAATTCAAGCCTATTTTGATGAAGGCGGATTAGAAAAACGTAATGCTGAAGTAGAAAAACGTTTAGTAGAAAAAAGACGATTACATGATGCGGGAATGGAAGATCAATCAGTAGTTGATGTTGTTTTCACAAAAATTGACAAAGAAAAATATGGCACACCTCAACGGGTTGTTATTACTAGTAAAACATGGGAAATCGAGAAAAATGATTACGATTTGCCAAAGCTAAAATTTGTAAAGGTTGATATAGCAACAAAGAAAGATGACGGTAAATGCTATTATGTAAAAGGCTCAGTAGCTCAAAAACATGAAGGAGGCGGAATTTATGGGGAAAAATACCTAAATATTTATTACACCGAAGGCGAAATGAATTGTAACAATATTAATGAGTAAAATTTTTTATAGTAAATAAGTCAGCGGAAAAATATCCGTTGACTTCTTTTAAATTTTCAACTTCTTACGTAAACTTTGCGACCCGCTCTTACTAGTTTTTACCTCAATACCCTTAGCTAGTTTTATTATGTGAGTATCTTTGGTATATGGTTCAATTAGTTCAATATAAGACAAGTTTACGATACACGAACGATGAACTCTCAAAAATTTAGAATCAGGCAAATGAGCTTCAAATTCTCGCATAGTTGTTTGTTTAAGATACTGCTCACCCGTACTGTGTATTAGCACATAGTCGTCTGCTGACTCGAAACAAATAATATCATCTAAACTCAGAATTTTAATTTTATTTCCTGATTTTACAACCACTCTATCAATTCCACCTCGCTCTCGACGGATTTCGTCAATTAAACTATTGAGTCTATTAATTTCTTCGTGCCTGTTATTATTAGCTTTACGTATCTTTTCAATGGCTTCATTAAATCTTACTTGAGTAAATGGTTTTAATAAATAATCTGTAGCACTATACTCAAAAGCCTTTATTGCATAATGTTCGTAAGCAGTAGTAAAAACTACAAGTGGTGGATTTTCAACAAGCTCAAGCATTTCAATCCCTGTGAGTTTTGGCATCTGCACATCCAGAAATATCACATCAGGATTTAAGTTTGTAATTTCTCTATATCCATCGAAACCGTTATTACAAACAGCTATAATTTCAAAATCAGGATATGCTTTTAAATATTCTGCTATTAGCTTTTGTGCTGGTTCCTCATCCTCAATAATTATGCACCGAATCATATATTTTTCAAATTTTGGGGATTACAATTTTTACTAAAAACTTATTATCATATCTTTCAAAATTAAGCAATCCTTCTTTATTATACATCAAACTTAATCGATCTGCAACATTTTTAAGCCCCACACCTTCTCCTTTTCGGCTAATCGCATCTTCGTCAAAATCATTTATAATACGTATAGCAATATAATCGCTATGCTTACTCACTATTGTTTCGAGGCAAACCGGTTCGGTACTTTCGTAAACTCCATGCTTTATTGCATTTTCGTAAATTGGTTGCAAAATCATTGAAGGTACCTCATAATCTAAACACTTTAAATCAATTTGTTCTTTTATAACCAATCGATTACCAAAGCGGATTTTTTCAATTTCAAGGTATTTTTTGCAATTATCAATTTCCACACTCAATTTTGTTGTAGTATTTTTACTTTTAATACTATATCTAAAATAATCCGACAGTACCGAAATCATATCTTTAGCCTTATTAGGCTCACTACCAATAAGGTACGATATTGAATTTAAACTATTAAAAAGAAAATGCGGGTTAATTTGCGATTTCAATGCTCTTAATTTTGTTTCTTTTAGTGTATTTTGGGTTTTTTCATGTATCAATTTTTCTTCATTTACTTGCTCTATATATAAAATCAGATAGTGTATTAAAGCAATTACAGAATAATACAATACACCTGACATTATTCTAAACGGATACCATTTTTTGATATTTTCGGGCAAATCAATATGAGTAGTAACTCCAATTATTTTTAAAATAAAGAAAGAAATTAGCAACCAAATTGCAATAACAATAATTAGAGCCAAAGCATGATTTATAAATATCAAATGAAATCTTTTATCGTGCTGTGTATATTTTGTAATGAACGCTATAGAAAATCCGATAAAAGCAAAACTAATATTGTAAACACAACTATCAGCAATAGCATACTGCCATGATGTACTTAATACAAAAAATAATAAAGCAAAATGAGCTCCCATAATCAGGAGCCAACTTAGCAAATAGATTTTCAAGTAATCTTTATTATCGATTATAGTATGCATTTACAAGTTCTTTAAATCCCCACCACCAAATATAGCACTTCCTTTAATAATAAGTTTGCGTGTCTTATCTAAATCGTTAGTATTGAAATATCTACGTTCGTCGCTAAAGCCACCTAAGATACCGGTTACTTCAACTTCTACCTCCCAATGTTTAGGCACTTTTATTTCAACGCCTCCAAATACTGCATTAATTTCAAGGATATTAATTCCTTCGGCTAGTTCAGCTTCCGTAAAATCCAATTCACAGCCACCAAAGACCACCGAGACAACTCCTCCTGCGAAATCTTTTGAGGTAATGATGTTTTTTCCACCTCCAAATACGTAATCTCTCTTGAAATACGCTTCACCGTGTTGTTCTCCTTTTTTAAATTTTGTTTTCCACTGCTCATGACTTTTATGTTTAAATATTATAAGTAAGCCTGCAATTACTAAAATTATAGGCCAAAATAAACGCTGTGTTTCTATAGGAATATCATATATTTCGGTTACCATAAAAAACCCACCGATTAAAATCATCAATAAGCTAAAAAAGTATGATCTTGTACCACTCAAAAAACTTATTAATCCGATAACTATAAGCAACATCTGCCAACTAAAAATATAGTGCATATACATTCCTGATAATATACCTGTTCTACCTAAAATAAGTAAAACACCAGCAATAATAAATGTTAATCCTATAAGATATTTTCTTACTCGTAATGACATACTCGAATGTTTATTATTTCTTTCCATATGAGTTTTAAACTCGTATTTTGATTTCTTTTCCATAACAATAAGTTTAAATTTAATTTTAAAATTTATGTTCAAAAGTACATACCGCTATCAGTATTGTCAAAACAAAAATCGGTGAATAGAGAAAATAATACTGCGAATGGAGAATTATTTTAAGTAAACGTGTTTTTGGCATGTGTTTTTGCTTTTCTTCGATGCAAAACACCATGCCAAAAACCCTTCCGTTGTGTTATTACAGTTGCATAATAAATAATCTACCCCCTTATATCTTTGTTTCTATTAATAAGAAACCACAATTTGAAATTTTATTTGTATTAACTTGCACTCTCAACGATTATTGCTATTTTCGTACTTATGAAAAGTTTATCCGGAATATATAAGTATTTATTAGGCTCGGCGGGCTTAATAATTATGATTCTATTTATCATGTTTTTCCCTAACATTGTGGGGTGGATATTGATATCGGTTGTAGTTGCCATGATTGGTGGACCACTTGTAAATTTAATGACTAAAATTCGTTATAGAAAATTTCATTTCCCACGATGGTTAGCTGCCCTTATTACAATTTTAACATTTATATTTATTATATTCCTGTTTTTTAGGTTCTTAATTCCACTTATTGCCAGTCAGGTAAACGAGTTTCAAAAATTAGACACACACGCAATATCAACAGGGCTTGACGAACCCATTAAACAAATAGATGCTTTTATAATAGACAATAATCTTGTAAGCGAAGAGGATTTTTCTATTGAAGAGCTTGTCAGTAATAAATTACAGTCACTTATAAACATCGGTGATATAGGAACTCTTGTAAGCAATATTTTTTCTAAACTCGGCAATTTATTAATGGCTGTATTTTCAATAATATTTATTTCATTTTTCTTTCTAAAGGAACAAACTCTTTTTGACACAGGAGTACTTGCAATGGTTCCTGCAAACTCCGAAGAAAAAACCAAAAATGCTCTTATTAGCATTAAACGACTTACTTCAAGGTACTTTATTGGATTAATACTTGAAATATTTTTTATGATGACTTTAATAAGTTCCGGTTTAATGATTATTGGATTAAACTTTTCGTTAGCTATACTTATTGGATTACTTGCCGGATTATTTAATGTTATACCATATCTAGGTCCATGGATTGGAGCTACAATAGGAATTATACTCGCACTTGCAGCCAATCTTAATCTTGACTTTTATGCAGAGCTTTTACCAATGAGCTTTTATATAGTACTTGTTTTTCTTACTGCTCAATTAACCGACAATATTTTATTTCAACCTTTAATATATTCTAAAAGTGTAAAAGCTCACCCATTAGAAATTTTTCTTGTAATTATAATTGCAGGTTCTATTGCAGGAATAATTGGAATGATGTTAGCAATTCCTGCTTACACAGTTTTAAGAGTAATAGCAAAAGAGTTCTTTAGTCAAGCAAAAATTGTTCAAAAAATTACCGAAAACATTAATGTAGATCAAGAAAAACGAAGAAAAAAACAAAAAAATGAAGATATATAAATTTGGTGGAGCTTCGGTAAAAAATGCATCAGCCGTAAAGAATCTTAAAAATATTCTTACTAAATCTTCTACACCTGTTATTGTTGTTGTTTCTGCAATGGACAAAATAACGAATGTACTTGAAAAACTACATGGTTTTTATCTACAAAAGAATAAAGAAAAAATTTGGCAAACTTTTGATGATCTTTATTCATTTCATGACAGTATTTGCTCTGCTTTATTCAACAACAATAAAACTCCTGCATCTGTAAATAAGTATTTCGATGAATTAAAAAGAAAGCTTAAAACTAATCCTTCGCTTAATAAAGATTACGAATACGACCAAATTGTCTCTTTTGGCGAACTAATTAGTAGCACTATTGTATATGAATATCTAAACGAACAAGATTATATAATTAATTTTCTTGATATTAGAACGGTTTTAAGAACTGACAATATTTATAAAGAAGCAAATATTGACTGGGATACCTCAAAATATCTTATAAGTGATTTTGTTAATAATAATAAGTTACCCATTATTACTCAAGGCTTTATCGGCAGCACACACGAAAGGATAAACACAACACTTGGTCGTGAGGGTTCCGATTTCACAGCTGCAGCTTTAGCTTATATGTTAGACGCACAAGAAGTTGTAATATGGAAAGATGTACCAGGTATTATGAATGCAGACCCAGCATGGTGCAAGTTTGCCGAAAAAATTGACGTTTTAAGTTATCAAGAAGCCATTGAATTATCATTTTTCGGAGCCAAAGTAATACATCCTAAAACTATTAAACCACTACAAAACAAGAACATACCACTACGAGTAAAATCTTTTGTTGCTCCTAACGAAGAGGGCACAATAATTAAAAATATTGACTATAAACTTAAATTAATTCCTGTTTACATTTTAAAAGAAAATCAAATACTATTATCAATTTCACCCCGAGACTTTTCGTTTATTGTTGAAGAAAACATAAGCAAAATATTTTCGCAGTTTGCAAAACATAGAATTAAAGTAAACATGATACAAAATTCTGCAATAAGCTTTACTGCAAGCATTGATAATAGCAATAAAATTAAAGATTTAATTACAGAATTGAGTAAAGAATACACAGTAAAATATAATAATGGCTTAACACTTATAACTATAAGACATTATAATGATGAAGCTATTGATAAAATGATAGCTGAAAAAACTTTACTGCTGGAGCAACGCAGTAGATTAACAATTAGAATGGTAACAGAATAAAAGAAAACACATGAATATTTTGATTATTGGTTCAGGAGGCAGAGAACATGCTTTAGCCTACAAACTATCACAGAGTACAAAACTAAATAATCTGTTTATAACACCCGGAAATGCAGGTACTGCCAATTTGGGTAAGAATGTTCTAATCGATACTTCAGATTTTGCTGCTGTTGCCAATTTTGTAATTGATTCTTATATTGACATGATTGTAGTTGGACCCGAAGCCCCTCTTGTTGACGGTATTAGAGATTATTTTGAAAGCAAATCAGAATTAAAACATATAAAAATAATTGGACCAGGCAAACAAGGTGCTATGCTAGAAGGGAGCAAAAACTTTGCTAAAGAATTTATGCTACGATATAATATCCCAACAGCATCGTATTTTAAACTTACCAAAAATAATATTAAAGAAGGATTAAAATATTTACAAACTATAAATCCGCCTTATGTTTTAAAAGCAAACGGTCTGGCAGCAGGCAAAGGAGTTGTTATACTTAATAATATTAACGAAGCCGAAAACGAAATTGAATCAATGCTTAACGGCAAATTCGGTATAGCCGGCAAAACTGTAATAATAGAACAATTTCTTAAAGGCATTGAAGTTTCAGTATTTGCAATTACCGACGGTAAAAACTATTGCATATTGCCCGAAGCAAAAGATTATAAAAGGATTGGAGAAAATGATACAGGCTTAAACACAGGAGGCATGGGGGCGGTTTCGCCAGTACCATTTGCCGATAAGGAGTTTATTGAAAAAGTTGAAGAACGAATTATAAAACCAACTATAAAAGGGCTAATAAAAGAAAATATTGATTATAAAGGTTTTATCTTCTTCGGACTCATGAATGTTGATGGAAATCCATACGTAATTGAGTATAATGTTAGAATGGGTGATCCTGAATCGGAAGTTGTTTTGCCAAGGATTAAAACAGATTTTATTGAATTATTTACAGCATGCTGCAATCAAAAGCTAAATGAAATTAAAATTGAAACAGACCCTCGCACTGTATCAACAGTAATGCTGGTATCGGGAGGATACCCCGAAGCATACCAGAAAAACAAAACTATTGAATTGCCAAATAATGATAAAGATTGTATTACTTTTCATGCAGGAACTAAGTTTTCGGGAGATAATATAGTAACTAACGGCGGTAGGGTAATTGCTGTAAGTGCTTTTGGCAATAACATAAAGGATGCGCTAAAAAAATCGTATCAGATGGCACAAAAAATTAAATTCGAAAATGTATATTTTCGAAAAGATATTGGCTTTGATTTAAAATGAGTAATATCCTTAAAACAAATAATCCTTCAAATTATCTGATAATATTTATTATCGGGATAATTGTTTGGTTGCCGGGCTTTTTTGCAATTCCCGAAATCGAAATAATTTCAAAACATTATTCTCTTTTGTTTAAATCGCTTAATATAAATTCTCTTGATATATATGTAAATAAAGCTATTGCATTTGCCATTGTTTATATTTTATCGGTTTATCTTATTCATATAAATCAAAAGCTTGCTATCATCAATGGTTCGTATCAACTACCAGGAGTGTTATTAATTACTCTTTCAGGATTGAGCTTCTCTTGTCAACAAATTACACCAGGATTAATATCTACTCTTCTAATTGTATTGGCAACTAAACGAATAATTGATACTTATCAAAAATCTAAGGTCTTGTCAAACTGTTTCGATGCAGGATTTTTTGTTGCTCTTGCAAGCTTAATTCATACTCAGGCTATAACATATACAATTTTTTTAATGCTAGCTATTCTAATTATAAGACCTTTTAAAATCAGAGAATATCTAACTATCTTTATAGGTATAGCAACACCAATACTATTATTTATAGCCGTGCTATTCCTTTTTGATAAAGAACAATTATTTTTTAATAATTTCAATAGGTTTTTTCCAATTAAATACTATCCTGAAAAATTTAACTTCATTAATATTATTAGCTATATTCCCATTGTTTTGCTCGGATACTTTAGTCTGTTATTTATGGCTTCTGAATCTTCGTTAAAGAAGAATGTAACTCGAAAACAATTATCTGTAATATCCATTTTCTTTATTTTATCAAGTATTAGTTTAATTATCCCTATTAATAGTTTTATTAATGAATTTTTTACTTTGCTAATACCTATCAGTTTAATTCTATCTTTTTTTATGGTAAATAATAAGAGTCGCTTTATGCGAAAATTTATTTCATATCTACTAATAATAAATGTTATAGCATCCCAAATAATTCAAATGTTTAATTATCTTAACATCGAATTTTGAAATAAATGTAAGTTTGTTTCGTTAAAACAAAAATATTAAAGTGAAGATATATCAACAAAAACGTCGGTGGAAATTAATTCTGTTCTTTGCAGCAATTGTAATAGGTTCTGCTTCGTTATACTATACCGGACAGTTGATGGATAAGCTTTCGAAAGAAGAGCGTAAACGAGTAGAACTATGGGCTCAGGCAACTAAGAAACTGGCAAATATTGATCCTAATCAGGATGTAAGTTTTCCATTTGAAGTATTGCGTAACAATACAACAATTCCTGTAATACTTGTTGACGAAAACGATAGCATCCTCGCCCATAGAAACTTAGATTCTGTACGAATTGCAAATTCAAGCGAATATCCCGCCAAAGTATTAGCAAAAATGAAAGAGGGACACGACCCAATTGTAATTGAGCTGTATGATGGAAATAAAAATTTAATTTACTACAAAGATTCTCATTTATTAACACAACTACAGTATTATCCTATTGTACAATTAGGAATTATTTTCTTGTTTATACTTGTTTCGTATTTTGCCTTTAGCACTAGCAGACGAGCAGAACAAAATCAAGTTTGGTTAGGAATGTCAAAAGAAACAGCTCATCAGTTAGGAACACCCATTTCGTCATTATTGGCATGGATAGAAATACTAAAAGAAAATAACGAGCATCCCGAACTAATTTCTGAACTTCAAAAAGATATTAAACGTTTAGAAAAAATTACAGCTCGATTTTCTAAAATTGGTTCTGAACCGGTATTAACAGAAAACAATTTACACGAAATTATTATTAGCTCTGTAAATTACATAAAAGCAAGGGCAAGCAAAAAAGTTAACTTCACATTAGATTTTGATATAGAAAAAGAATGTTTAGTCCCTATAAATCAAGAACTTTTTGAGTGGGTAATCGAAAATATCTGTAAAAATGCAATTGATGCTATGGAAGGACGTGGCAACATTACAATTAGCATAAGCGAAAGCATCAAAAATACAATTATTGATATTTCGGATACAGGCAAAGGAATTGCAAAATCTAAACATAAAACAATTTTTCAACCTGGATTTACAACAAAAGAACGAGGGTGGGGCTTAGGTTTAAGTTTATCAAAACGTATAATAGAACAATATCATAGAGGTAAGATATTCTTAAAATCCTCTGAGATTAATCAAGGCTCAACCTTTAGAATAATACTTAAAAAACAGTTTAAAAATACACTCCGATAATTTAAACATAAAAAGAAGCCGTTGTTTTGAATTGTTTTTTTAAATTTGCACGAAATTTTTTAGCGTGAATTATTTATCGCAATATGAATTGCCTTTTCAGAGTATTAAGAATGGGCAAGAAAGTTTTGAGTTAAAAATAGATGATAAGTTCTTTGATTATTTTGAGCAACAACTAATAAAAGGAGGCAATCTTGATGTTACATTAGTAATTACTCGTGATTCGAATGACTTTTTACTTAATTTTAGCATTACGGGAACAGTTATTATTCAGTGCGATATTTGTTTAGATTGGTACAATCATGAATTAACAATTTCAGAAACTATAAATGCTAAATTTGGTGCGTCAACAGAATTTGATACCTTAGAAGATTACATAATTTTAGGTAAAGACGATAATCAAATTAACATTTCATTATTACTAAACGAGTTGATAGTTTTGAGTTTACCAATGAAACACGAACATCCAAGAGATGCAAATGGTAAACGAACCTGTAATAAAAATATGCTCAAAATACTTGAAGGTCTTAAATTAAAGGGAGAACAAATAGACCCCCGATGGGAAGTATTAAATGAATTAAAAAATAAAGAAAATGGCACATCCTAAAAGAAAAACATCGAAAACGCGTAGGGATAAACGCCGCACACATTACAAGGCAGAAATTCCACAATTATCTGCATGTAGCAACTGCGGTGCAACAATTCAGTATCACAGAGTATGTCCCGAATGTGGACATTACAGAGGCAAACTCGTTATCGAAAAAGAAGTAAGCCTCTAATAACATATATCCCATGCGGATTGGCCTAGATGTAATGGGCGGAGATTATGCTCCTGAAAAAATAATTTCAGGAGCAATTTTGGCTTACAAGGAGTTAAAAAACTCTGCCGAAATTGTATTATTCGGTCCCCAAAATATTATTACTGAATTACTAAAAAAACACAAAACAGAACCAAATTGCTTCTCAATAGAGCATTGTTCTGAAGTAATAGAAATGTGCGAAAACCCTGTAAAAGCCTTTACAACAAAAACAGACTCCAGCATTGTTAAAGGCTTTAAACTATTAACTAACAACGAGATACAGGGCTTTACTAGTGCAGGTAATTCAGGTGCTGTTATGGTAGGAGCTACCAAAGTTTCTAAAACTATTGAGGGAATTATTCGCCCTTGCATTTCGTCTTTAATTCCAAATACAAATAATTCATTTAATGTTCTGCTTGATGTAGGAATTAATGTTGATTGTGCCCCAGAACAATTATATCAATTTGGAATAATCGGGAGCATATATGCAAATTTGATTAATAACATTCCAAACCCAAAAGTTGGATTACTCAACATAGGTTCCGAAGAAATTAAAGGTAACAGAATCGTAAGACAAGCTTTTGAATTAATGAAAAGTTCAAACGATTTTAATTTTTACGGAAATATTGAAGGCAATGAAATATTTGACATTAATAAAGCTGACGTAATAGTTACTGATGGATTTACCGGTAATGTTTTATTAAAACAAGCAGAATCTTTTTTTAACTTAGCATACCAAAATAGTAATGAGAATAGTTTTATTAATAAGTTTAACTATGAATTATATGGAGGCACACCTGTTTTAGGTATTAATCATAATTTGATAATAGGACATGGTATAAGTAATGATATTGCCGTAAAAAACATGATTATTCAAACAAAAAAATTGCATGACACAGCAATATTGGCTAACATAAAAAAGATGTTTCGTTATGAAAAAAATTAGAGCTTCAATTACAGGTGTAGGTGGATATGTCCCCGACTATGTACTTACTAATCAAGAATTATCTGAAATGGTTGACACTTCGGATGAATGGATAATGAGCCGTATTGGGATTAAAGAGCGAAGAATATTAAAAGATGAAGACAAAGCCACATCGGATATGGCAGCAGAAGCCGTTAAACAGCTTCTTGAAAAAACTAATAGTAAGCCTGATGATATTGATATGTTAATATGTGGGGTGGTTACTCCTGATATGCAATTTCCTGCTACAGCAAATATTATTTGCGATAAAGTTGGAATTGTAAATGCATTTGGCTACGATATTAATGCAGGTTGTTCTTCTTTTCTTTTTTCATTAATTACAGCCTCTAAATTTGTTGAAACAGGCAATCGTAAAAAAGTTATTGTTGTAGGTGCTGATAAAATGTCGTCGATAACCGACTACTCCGACCGAAAAACTTGTCCAATATTCGGAGATGGTGCCGGAGCTGTATTGCTAGAACCCACAACAGACGAATATGGAATGCATGACTCATTAATGCACGTTGACGGCTCTGGACGTAAACATTTACATCAATTAGCCGGCGGCTCTTTAAATCCTCCTAGTTTTGAAACAATCTTACGTCGTCAACACTATATTTATCAAGAAGGTCAACCTGTATTTAAGGCTGCTGTTTCTAATATGGCTGATGTTTCGATTAAAATAATGAAACAGTATAATCTTACTCCTGAAACTCTTGACTGGTTTGTACCGCATCAGGCTAATATGAGAATAATAGAAGCTACTGCTAGAATGATGGGGATTAAAGATAAAAATAAGGTAATGATTAATATTGATAAATATGGGAATACAACCTCCGCAACAATTCCTCTCCTTTTGTGGGGATACGAAAACCAATTGAAAAAAGGAGACAATCTTATAATTTCAACTTTTGGTGCTGGTTTTGCTTGGGGAGCTACTTATATTAAATGGGCTTATGACGGAAAGGGATAGCTTACAGGATTTAGTCGCCAGATTAAAGGCTACAGGATTCTAGTGCTTTTTGTTGGTTTTGGTGCTTTTACAACTAAAATTCTTGCCGGCTTATCGGAATTATTACTAAGATTATGAACAATATCCTTAGGGCTTTCTACCAAATTATCAGCAGTAATACTGAGCGTTTCGTTGCCTACTCTTACATTTACAATTCCTTCTAAGATATAAAAGAAAACATCTACAGGCGTAATATGTGGTTTTAATGCTTCGCCGGGTTTTAGGCTTATGTGCATTACTTGAGCATTGTCGTAATCATACAGTTTTTTAACATCAACTTTATGGGGAGTTTCTACTGTGTCAAGAGTTTTGTAATTGACTATTTTCATTTGCTTCCGTTTTTTTACGATTATATATTATTTTATTAACCAATTTATAAACACTTTGTTTTTGGAAAACCCCAATTCCTCCTCGTTTCAGTCAATCAGGGCTTCACTTAGAGTGAAGCCCTGACTGACTAGCTTGACTTTATTCTTTTACAAATCGTAAAGTCCTAATTTCGGAGCTTGTTTTTACACTTACAATGTATATGCCATTTGGAAAAGTGCTTATGGGTATTTGTAAATTTTCTCGCCTTGTAATTAATCTTGAAGTTTTTAATAATTGATTTCCTAACACATTAAAAATACAAATTTCAACTTCATCAGGTGAGGATAATTTTATTGATAAGTCGAGATTATCTGTAGCCGGACTATTACAAGATACTTTTAGATTATTACTTGAGAAGCTAGAAATACCTGCCGGTTCGCCGAAAATAAAATCAGCATAAACGGGTAAATGGTCGCTATTTTTCTGAAGTGCCTCAATTACAGTTGGCGGAGCAGAATTGTTGGCTCCATTGGTAAGATATGTGTTATTATGATAGCCATCTTGCCCCATAGTTGTATAAGAGTTTTCGATATACAATATTTTACCTTCACCTGAAATAATATCATCATCCACCAAAATCATATCAAAACGGTCGTCTAGACCTCCTGTAGCAAAACATTCGTTATGATTAGGATTGTCATAGGCACTCGTTGATTGAGTATGATAAAATCTATTCTCGTATGAGCCCAAATCAACCATTTCTCCCTCATTATCCATCATTTCTACAGGGTCGTAAAAACGCAACTCTTGGTTGCTATGCCTCAAAATATCATCAAACATAGCTTCGTCCTCGTGATACACATTTAAATCGCCCATAATAATGTAGTTATCATTATTGCCATATTGCTCAAGTTTATCGTATAAAGCTGCAATTTGTAGAGCGCGGTCTTGCTCACCACTTTGGCTTGTAGCTAAATGCCCTAAAACTATATGTACATGTATTTCGGGTGTAGTTTCTTTAAGCTTTAAAGAATAGATTTTTAAATTTCTTAAGCCATCAACATTTACATCTATTGAAGCAACTTCTTCGAATTTATTTTTGTTGTAGTAAACAATTCCTGACAGAGGATTGGGGGTGTTAAAAGAAGTTGGCTTATAAAAATCTCTGCCATTACTATTCATAACTCCAAGTAATGAATATTTTACAGCTTCGCTATTATAAACTTCAACAAAACCTACAATATCAGGCAAGGTGTAATCTATTATAGTATTGATATAATTATTTTTTTCATCTATATCGTTAATGCTTTCGTTACAATACGACGGATAGTAACTGTAGTTCAACAAATTGTATGTCATAATCCTAATAGTATCTTGAGCATTTATTGCAACAGAAGACAAAAACATTATGAGAATAAAAAGGGAGAAATATTTCATTGTATCTAAAACTTAATTATTCCAAAATAAGGACAAATATACTGGAAAAAACGAAAACACTTAATCATTATATAATTAATACAAGGCAACAAGCATCAATCTTTATTGTAGTAATCTTCTGAATCATCATGACTCACTATGTTCTCAAAAAAATAAAACATATTAAACATCATCAATATAAATATTTATTATGTGTATAGCCTACAACTTTATGGTTTTGAATATAAGAATATTTTTATATTTTTGTCGTTCTTATAAATAATTCAGGTTTAATCTGTAAATAATGTCAGAAAGCGAGAGAAATTCTGTTTTTGAGGCAAGTAACATACTCGAATTTATTATCCAAAAAAGGATATATCTACTTATTATTGTGATAACTGCCCTAATAGCTTCTATATTAGTAAGCCTTGTAATACCCCCAAAGTACAAATCCACAGTAATTTTATTTCCGGCATCATCTTCCAGCATTTCGCAAAGCTTATTATCTGAAAGTTTTGCCGAAAAAGACATATTAAAATTTGGAGAACAAGAAGAGGTAGAACAGATGATGCAAGTTCTTCAGTCTAGCGAAATTAGAGATAGAATAATTGAGAAATACAACTTGATAGATCATTACAAAATTGATTTAAACAGTAAATACCCGTTTACAACTTTGTATCGTACATATAAAAAGAATGTTAAAGTTGTTCGCACCGAATTTATGTCGGTAAAAGTTGACGTTTACGATGAAGACCCTGAAATTGCAGCCAATATCGCCAACAATATAGCTGATTTATTCGATAGCACTATTAACAGGATGCAGCGTGAGCGTTCTGTTAAGGCTTTTGAACTTGTTGAGCATAAATACCAAGAGCAAAAGTCTCTTATCAGAAATATGCAAGACAGTATTGAAGAAATCCACAAGTTAGGTGTGTTTGATTTTGAATCCCAATCAGAAGTTTTTAATGACCAATATGCAACAGCTATAGCAGAAGGAAACCTTCGTGGCGCAAATGAATTAGAAAAGAAACTTGATATTTTAGCTCAACATGGCAGTACTATTACACGATTACGTGATCAGCTTCAAGAAGAGTTAAAAAAATTAACAGTTTTAGAAACAAAATATTCTGAGGCAAAAATTGACATGGAACAAACCTTGCCCCACAAGTATGTAGTTAGTAAAGCTGAAATAGCAGAACGTAAAAGCAAACCTATAAGATGGCTTATAGTAGCCATAAGTACATTATCTGCATTTTTATTTGCTTTGTTTGTTTTATTAATAATAGATTCAGTAAAAAAAAAATAAGGTTTAAAAAAGTTATGTATATCCATTTCAATTTAGATGGATTAATACCAAAATATGAGATTATGGAAACATTCTTTAGAACAAAAAGCATATTCAGTCTGGTCTTCAAATGGAAATGGCATTTACTTGCTATTGTGGTTGTTGCTGCAATTGCCGGAGTATTAATTTCATCTCCTTTAGTAATGAAACCTAAATATAAATCAACTGCGGTACTTTACCCTGCTAATATTATTCCATTTTCTGAAGAATCTGAAACAGAACAGATGCTGGAGATACTGCAATCAATGGATATCAGAGAGCGAGTGTTTAATTCGTTTAATCTTGCCGAACATTACGAAATAGATACTGCTCACCCTTACTATTTAACAAATCTCAATAAAAAATTTGAAAGCAATGTAAGCTTTCAAAAAACTCCTAATGAGGCTGTTCAAATTTCTGTAATGGATACAGACCCCGAAATTGCTAGCAACATTGCTGATTCTATTATTACTTATTTTAGTGAAAAATTGAGTGATTTACAGAAACAAAAATCAAAGGAAGTTATTATATTGCAGCGTAACCAGATGGATAGAAGACAAGCTGAAATTGATAGTCTTACAAAGATAATCGATAGTTTTAGAACAGAATATGGACTACTCGATTACAAATCGCAAGTTAAAGTTTATTCCGAAGCTATTAAAGATGGTAAAAACCTAAACGAATCGCGTGAAATATTAGAGAGCTGGAAAGAAATGGGAAGTGAATATCGAAAAACCGACTCCCTGCTTTGGTTTGCTATGAAAGATTATCATATAGAAAAGAAAATATTTGACGAATCTGTTAAACATTACGAAAAGGAACTCACATATGCACATGTAGTTACTAAGCCATTTCCTGCCGATAAAAAGTCATGGCCTGTACGTTGGCTTATTGTTTTATTTTCAGTTCTCGGAGCATTCTTCGGAGGAGTTTTAGTAATTTCAATTATTGAAAGCCAAAAGCAAAAAAACAATTCTCTTGATTAGTAAACAAAAACTCATAGGGTTTTATGTTATCTCTTTTCTGTTTATAATTATTAACGGATTACTTCTGCTTTTTTATGAATCAATTTTACTAAGTTTATTGCCAATGTTTTTATTAATAGTGTTTTTTGCATTTTTTGCAATGGATAAACTATTATTATTTACATTTGCTTTAGTTCCAATAAGTATTCAATTAACAGAATTCTTTCCAAGTCTTGAATATGACTTATCTTTACCTACCGAACCCATTCTGTTGGGGATACTATTATTATTTATTTTTAAACAAATACGCGACAGAGATTTAGATAAACGAATAGTAAAACACCCCATATCGTATATTATTTATTTTTATTTAGCATGGATGGTTATTACTACAATAACAAGTACTCTTCCATTAGTCTCATTGAAATATTTTGTTTCAAAACTATGGTTCATTATTCCGTTTTTCTTTTTAATGGTAGTATTATTTAAAAAAGTAAATAATATTTATTTAAGTTTTTGGTTGTATATTATTCCTTTTATTGGGGTTATAGCATACACCCTTATTAATCATGCCCCTCATTATTTTAGTCAACATTCGGCAAATTTCGTTATGTCTCCATTTTACAAAGACCACACATCTTATGGAGCTATTTTGGCAATGTATATACCCATTTTATTGGGAATAGTTTCAGATAAAACATTTTCTTTTAAGCACAGAATAATAAGCTTTGTCGTTTTTGCCCTTTTTATCCTTGCTACAATTTTTTCTTATACACGAGCAGCATGGCTTAGTTTAATTGCAGCAGCAATGTTCTTTATAATATTAAAACTAAAAGTCCCGTTTAAATATATTTTAATTGTAGCTATTGCACTAGGGTCGGTATTCTTGATTTATCAGTCGAAAATTATGATGGTTTTAGAAAGTAATAATCAAGATTCTTCAACCAATTTTAAAGAACACGTTCAGTCAATTTCTAATGTAGCTACTGACGCCAGCAACTTAGAGCGTATTAACAGATGGAACTGTGCTTTCAGAATGTTTAAAGAAAAACCTATACTTGGGTGGGGACCCGGCACTTATCAGTTTAATTACGCTCCTTTCCAGTTTTCTTACGAAAAAACTATTATCAGTACTAATGCAGGTGATATGGGAAATGCTCATAGCGAATATTTCGGACCTTTATCAGAATCAGGAATATTAGGAATGCTTAGCATTTTACTTATTGTTATTGTAGTTTACTATATCGGCATTAAAAATTATTATACCTTAAAAGATAAAAAACTTAAAAACTTAACACTTGCTACAATTTGTGGATTAACTACCTATTTTGCTCATGGATTTTTAAATAATTTTCTTGATACTGATAAAGCTTCAGCCCCTTTCTGGAGTTTTATAGCAATTATTGTTGCTATTGATATTTACCACAATAAGCAAGCAGAATAATTACTATTTACTAAGCCGTAGTATATTTTTCGTATTAATGTGCATCTTTTCAAGACAATTTTACGTCTGTATTTTGTAACTTTGTTGATTAGTCTGATGTCTTAGAAAATGTTTTATGAAAAATCTTACACTCTTACTGCTTGTCGTAATACTATTATTGTACAACTTCTCTTATGCACAAATCAATGATTTTCCTTATTACGAATCATTTGATGACATAGAAATACCCACAACCTGGAGCCAAGAGCCAATAAGTGGAGAAGCACTATGGATCACTGCACAAGGAGGTTTTTTAAACACACCGCCTCTGCCTTATGCCGGAAATAGAAATGCTCTTTTTAGCAGCCCTAACTACGACGAAAACGAAACAGTTTTAATAAGCCCTGAATTTGATTTTAGTAACACTCAAAATCCCAGAATAAGCTTTTATCATGCTCAGTACAATTGGGATGATGACCAAGACGAACTAGTTGTATTATTTAAGAATGGTGCAGAAGGCGAATGGATTGAAATTGGTTCTTATACAAATGCTGTAACTACATGGACGCAACGTAGTTTAGAAATTAATTCAAACTATAGTTCAGTATTTATTGGGTTCAAAGCAAAATCAGGCTACGGCTATGGAGTAGTAATTGACGAATTAATGATTGATGATGCCCCTGATTGCCCCGAACCTCAAAATGTGGAAATCACAAATACATCTACCGAATCAGTTAGTATTGCTTGGACTTCGGATGCAGTATTGTGGCAAATCGAATATGGTGAAAGCGGTTTTAATCAAAGCGAGGGTATTATGATTAATAATATTGTCAACCAACAATACACTATTTCGGGTTTGGAAGAAAATACAAATTATGATTGCTATGTTCGTTCGGTATGTTCCGGAAATTACTCTGAATGGATAGGGCCCTTAAACTTTACAACAAACTGTTATCCACTGGTTGTAAATAATTATTTTGAAGGATTTGAAGGAAATTTTGCTCCACCATCGTGTTGGAACATTTATTATACTAATTCAAACCCACCTGCCGCAAATATTGTTTCGTTAACCACAACTCAAGCTTTCGAGGGAGAAAAAAGCTTTAGATTTAGTTCATACGCTCCGGGACCTCCATACGACCAGTATCTGATAAGTCCCGAAATTCAAAATTATAGCGGCGAAAGAGAATTTAGGTTTTGGTTCCGAAGATACAGTTCGGGTAGCGAAAGTTTTAGAGTCGGGTACAGTACTACTGGCGATAATCTAACTACCGATTTTACATGGACAAACTTTATAACATACGCAAGTCCACAATGGCAATTGTATAGCATGATGCTACCCGAAGGAGTAAAGCATGTCGTAATCCATTATAATACAGTCTTTCAGTATTATTTATATATCGACAATCTTCAGATTCGTATTCCACCAACTTGTCCACAACCCGAAAATCTTGTAGCCGAAAACATTACAGCAGTAAGTGCCCATATAAATTGGGTCCCTGTTGGCAACGAAGATGAATGGACACTTTCATACGGACTGAATGGATTTTCGCCAAACGAAGGAACAATTATTAATACCGAAAATCCTACATATATTTTAAACGACCTTACTCCAAATACTGCATATCAAGTGTATGTGCGAAGTAATTGCACAGAACAAAACAGTTCGTGGACAGGTCCTGTAAGTTTTACAACACCTTATGGTTGCGAACAAGTAACAAATATATACATTAATGAACTCAACTCAGAATCGGTAGAGATTTCTTGGTCGCCGGCAGGAAGTGAAGAAGAATGGAATATAGAATATGGACTTAGCGGGTTTATACAGGGAACGGGAACATTTATCGAAAATCATCCCGAAAACTCTATTGTTATTAATGATTTAATTACAAATTCTGATTACGATGTATATATCCAATCGTATTGTGGAGAACAATTTGGAAGCTCCCTATGGTCTAACGTTTTTGAATTAAAAACTCTGCCTTGCAACAACGGCTGCAATTATAATTTATTAATGACTGATACTTGGGGAGATGGTTGGGGTAACAATTATATTGAAGTATTTCAAAATGGCGAACTTACTTCTTCTCACACTTTAATAAATGGAGCCTCAGAATATGAGGATATTTATATTTGCGAGGGTGCTTTAGTAGAATTAAAAATTACTCCAACTACTTATGCATCCGAAATTGGCTTAGAGCTTTTTAATCCATATGGTGAAAGCATATTTAGTTTAAGTCCGGGCAGCATTCCTAATAGTGGTTTACAACAAACACTAACAAGTTTTAACGGAACATGTGAAGAACCCGATTGTTACCCTCCTTCTAATGTTTATATCGACAATATTGGCTCGCAAAGTGCAAAAGTAAATTTCTTACCGTATTTAGAATCTTCAAGTGTAACAATAAGTTATGGATTAGAAGGAATTTTACCAGAAGAAGGAACAATAGTTAATGATATTCAATCAGATTTTTACATTTTACAAGACCTAATCGCTGATACAGATTATAATGTATATATAAGCTCAATTTGCAATCTTGGAACAAGTAACTGGACAGGTCCATTCCATTTTACTACTGCAAGTCTTAATCTCGATAATCCTTCTGAATGTAGTATAGATATTAATATTCCTGATCATGATTGTATCTCGGCAAGTATTGAAGTATCAGCAATTCCCTATACTTCTCTTGGTATGGATGTAGCTTTAGAAGAAGTACGATTAATTATTGAGCATGAGTTTAACGATGATATTGATATCTGGCTTATTAGTCCTTCTGGAGAACAAACACTACTATTTAGTGATGTAGGAAATGATGCTAGTGGGTTTGGAATTGTTGATGGTACCTGTTCACAATATACAAGTCTGAATATGTATGGCGAAGATGGAAATATTAATAATGCAAATTATCCTTTTGTTGGCACATATATTCCCGAAGGGAATTTTAATGAATTATACGATGGCAGTAATCCAAATGGCTATTGGACTCTCCTGATATGCGATGATGCTGCTTTTTTTACCGGCAGTTTGCAATATGTTGAATTGGTTTTTGCTCCCCAAAAATACATGATGTGGAGCGATAATATTTTTATTGAATCAACTGCAAATGATGGTAGTATAGGGACAATAATTAATGTAGAATTATTTAACGAAACATTTGCAACTCAAGGAATATTTCAAGAGGGAGTAGATTATATCGTATCAGGTGTGCCGGAAGGATTAGAACTAGTTATACAAACCGAAAACAATACCAAAGCAAACATATATTTTACAGGAAACGCTGAATTGCACGCAAACTCACATGACATTAATAATTTGAATATCAGTTTTACTGATAATGCTTTTACGGGAAACAATGCCGAAGTTGTTTTAAACGCAGAGCAGAATAATATGGTTATTGATTTTAAAAACATGACAGATATTGCAAATCTTTCTCCTGTTCCTAATATTAAATATGTTTGTCTTAATGATTTAAATAATCAACAATTTGAGTATGCCTTTGTAAATACAGGCGAAAATATTATCCCCGAAAATACTAATATTCACATTAAAGTCGAATATCCAATAGAAACAACTGCCTTACATGAAACTCTTGTATTAAACAACCCATTAAATCCTGGAGAAGAAATCTCTGGTACTTTGCAAAATTCTGTCAATTTTGATAATATAGGTGCTCATAACTATAATTTAATAATTCAAGCACCTGCTGACATTCTTCCTTCTAACGACACATTAAGTGGAACAATTGTAGGTGTCAATCAAGAAATTGTATTCCCGGGAGCCGAAAACGATTCATTAGCAATTGATTACTTCCCTGCTATTGTCTCAGCGTATTTGCTTGTAAGTCCTGATTCAAGTCTTAACCATTCGTTTTATTGGGAAGATGGAATTAGTACATCAAATTCTATCGATGTAGTGGCTAATGGTTGGTACTCTTGCGTAATTACATCAGAGGCTTGTGCTATAACCGATTCGGTTTATGTATATTATTATACTGATATAGAAAATTATATAAAAAATAATGGATTCATTATTTATCCTAATCCTGCAAAAGATAATATCACTATTGAATTCATAGACGAGGCAGAAACTTTTGTTTATTTAAAACTATATGATTTGCAAGGTAAGATTTACAGAGAATTTGATTTAAATAATTACAAAGAGTCAAAATCATTTCAAATAGATATTAACAAGTTTGATGCAGGTCTGTATTTAGTTGAATTAAGAACAGAGACAAAAACTTGGATTAAGAAATTAATGATTGAGTAAATAAAAGTTATGTTAAACACACAACATGCAGGTTTTATTTACGTCATGTTATAAAGAAAAAATTAATAAATGCAGTTCAATAAAATACTAATTTTTGCTCTATTTGTACTTTTTTTTACAAATATTTCATTGTCGCAGGATTATGTGAGTCAGGACATTAATGCACCAACTTATATAGAAGATATAAGCACAAACAAGCTATTGTTTTTTAATCATCAAACTACATCAAGTTTACCCCCTTCTGAAATAGCCCGCGACTACATGGGCAAAGACTTTTTCATGAGCTTTACACATAATCCTTCTGAATCGTATTTTTTGAACATAAATTTTCAACAAAACACTAATGCCGGAATATCACTATATAGTATTACAGACGAAGGATTAACCGAAAAAGTATATACACAAACCAAAAGTAAAGAAATAAAACTATTTGTTCCCGATTCAACATTCAATAAAGACGAAACTGTTTTAGTGCGTTTGTGGATAAATGAAACAAATGCGGGTGGTGTTTTTCGAATAAAAACCGAATCTGCAGATTTTTCATCTCGGGCAGACGATACCCCACCCATAATTAACACAACATCTTTTACCCCCGTACAGCTTGTTTCCCAGGTACTTACATCGGGATGTGTAGAGGCGATTAATATTCAATATTCTGGGAACCCCGAAAGCATTGGGTATTTCTCGTCAGGGACACCCGGACTAGATTTTGAGGAAGGAATTGTAATGAGTACTGGGAATGCACAGCAAGTTGTAGGACCAAACGATAATACATCCGAAAGTGGAAATATGGGAGCTCCCGGCGATTCTGATCTTAATGATGTGATTGGTGGGCAAACACGCGATGCTGCTGTTTTAGAGTTTGACTTTATCCCAAGTACCGATCATGTAGAGTTTCAATATGTTTTTGCTTCAGAAGAATACGAAGAGTATGTAGGGTCTGCCTTTAACGATGTATTTGCGTTTTTTATAAGTGGAGGTCCCGAGGGATATAACAACCAAAACATTGCATTAATACCGGGGACTACTACTCCTGTTAGCATTAATAATGTAAATCAAAATATTAACTCTGATTATTATATTAATAACAATGGGGGGCTATATCTTCAGTTCGACGGATTAACAGTTACTCTTACTGCCGAAGCAGACGTTACTCCTTGCGAAACTTACCACATGAAACTTGCAATTGCCGATGTATCAGATAGAATATTGGATAGCGGAGTATTCCTAAAAGCCGGTAGCTTTGTTTCGGGAGCAAGTGTAGTAATGAAAAACTTTAATGCATGGGGATACCTAAACAGTATTCACGAAGCTTGCGAAAACCAATTAATATTCAGTCGTTCAGACACTTCTAATATCAACGAACCTATGGATGTGGATATTACTATTACAGGTAGTGCTACTATGGGAGATGATTATACAACCATAAATACTTTTTATGTAATTCCAGCAGGTGAGGAATACATTTCTATTGACTACGAAGCTATTGCCGATAACTTTCCTGATGATAATGAATATATAGTAATTTCAATATATAACGGTTGTCCATGTAGTGTGCAAATTTCTACCGACTCAATTAGAATTGATGACGAAATTGAATTCGATGCTTCTATTGTTCACGATGATTATGTTTGTTTTGGTGATTCTATTTTACTTACTGTGGATATGAATCCACTACCCGATACTGCTGTAATTACATGGAGTAATGGAATGGTCGGTTCTGAAATTTATGTTTCTCCCGAAACCCAAACAACCTATGATCTTACTATTGAGTATCCCTGTAATAGCAAATCATTAAGCACTACTGTTAATATTGCACCCCTACCGGAACCTATAGCCTCAAATACAGGCCCTTATTGCGAAGGAGACGACATCGAATTATCGGTTAGTAATGCATTTTCGTACAGATGGAAAGGACCAAATGGATTTGTAAGTACCGAACAAAATCCTGTTATTAACGAAGCCGGATTAGATTATTCGGGGAATTATCTGGTAACAGTTACCGATAATAATGGCTGCAAAGCAGTAACAAATACTGTAGTTGAAGTTAACCCAAATCCAACACCCGAAATCTTAGGTCCATTCGATTTATGCGAAGGCGACACATTAATATTAAATACCGGCAATTATGATTCTTACCAATGGATAGGCCCCAATGGATTTACAAGCACTGACAACAACCCTCAAATAAACGGCGTAACAGTTGATAACAGCGGACTATACCAGGTTTTAGTATTAGACGAAAATTTATGTAGAGGCACAGACGATGTAAACTTTAATGTATTCCCTATTCCTATTCCTAATATTAGTATTACAAGCCCTGTTTGCGAAGGAGATACTGTATTTTTAGAAGCTTCGGGTGGAAGCTTATATATATGGGAAGGACCTAATTCATTTACTGATACTGATAGTCTTATTGAAATACCAAATGCAGAAACAATTAATGCCGGACTTTATTCTATTACTGTTACCGATAATGCATGCTCAGATAGTATAAGCATAGAACTAATTGTAGATACAATCCCTGACGCAAGTATTACTCCGTTACCGGATTTGTGTGAAAATGATGATGAATTAGTATTAGAAACTGTTAGCCCTGGCGGTATATGGAGTGGAAATGGTATTACTAATATAAATAATGGGATTTTTAATCCCGAAATTGCAGGATACGGCTCACATTGGATACAATATTTTGTCGAAAATGGGGCTTGTAACGATATTGATTCTATCCAAATTAACCTTGATGAAGCCATACCTCCCGATATTGATAATCCAGGTTCCTTTTGTGATACAGATGCACCGGTTATATTAACTGCTGCAGGAATCGGAATTTGGAGCGGACCTGGTATTACAGACGCTAATACCGGCGAATTTTCTCCTGCAATGGCAAATATTGGTGAAAATGTAGTTTATCATACCACCGAAAATGGCGTCTGTGTATTAACAGACTCGGTAATCATTCACGTATTTGCAGATGTTGACGCCAGTATTACCCCTGTTGATGATTTATGCGAAACAGATGATCCAATAATTCTTAATGCTGCTACTTTAGGTGGTACATGGAGTGGAACAGGAATAACTAATTCTTCATCCGGAGAATTTACCCCTAATGTGTCAGGTAATGGCGATTATTATGTTTATTATGAAATTGGAAATGGTTCATGTTACGATATTGATAGTGTTCTGATACATGTGGACGCTGTTTCTGATCCAAGCATTGATCCTGTTTTACCCTTTTGTGAATCTGATCCCGAAATTACTCTCTCTGCTACCACAACCGGAGGAGTTTGGGCAGGAAATGGAATAACCAATGCTTCATCAGGATTGTTTAACCCCGGACTTGCCGGTCCCGGTATTCATGAAATTACATATCAAGTTACCTCAGGAGTATGTTTATCTTCAGATACAACTAATATAGAAGTTTACGAAGAAGTAGATGCTAGTATTACTCCCCAAGAATCTCTTTGCGAAAATGATTTACCAATTACTCTAAACGCAGTTTCTAATGGTGGAATTTGGTCAGGAACAGGTATTACTGATATAAATAACGGCATTTTCGATCCTACTGTTTCCGGTCCCGGAAACCACGCTATAACTTATGAGGTAAGTAATGGTCCGTGTAATGATTCTGATAACATTATTATAAATGTAGATTATATTCCTGATGCCAGTATTAGTGCACCGCCAACTTTTTGTATCTCAAACTCTCCTCAAGATTTGATTTCTGTAAATCCGGGTGGGATTTGGAGCGGAAATGGAATTATTGATAATACTAATGGAACTTTCGACCCTGTTACAGCAGGAGTTGGTACTCATACAATTTATTATACTCTTGTAAATGGAACTTGTGCAAGCACTGATAGTGTTCAAGTAGTAGTTTACGATGAAGTGGATGCAAGTATTACACCTGCCGGTCCGTTTTGTATTATTGATGCTGAAACTACTTTAACAGCTGCCGATCCGGGTGGAGAATGGTCAGGAAGTGGCATTGTTAATCAATCTACAGGATTGTTCAGCCCCAGTATGGCAGGTGTGGGAGATCATACGATTCAATATAGTATTCAAAATGGTGCTTGTAGCGATACAGAAACTACAATAATACATGTAGATTCATATCCTTCTGTTTCTGTAACTGGTGCAGGACCTTTGTGCGAAAACGAAACTCCGATTAATCTTAATGCTAGCCCTGCCGGAGGACTGTGGAGTGGAACCGGTATTACCGACCCAAATAATGGTGTTTTCGACCCCTCCGCTTCTTCTTTTGGTAGTTTTACTATTACTTATACTGTAACTAATGGAGCATGCACAGCCTCTGCAAATACAACAATCCAAGTTGACGAAAATATTGTCCCGATAATAAACCCTGCCGGTCCTTGGTGCGAAAACAATAATCCAGTTACTCTTACAGCTAGCCATTCAGGTGGAACTTGGAGTGGTACAGGTATAACAAATGCCAGTACAGGTACCTTTAATCCCCAAATTAGCGGTTGTGGCGATTTTATAATATCTTATCAGCTAAATAATGGCACATGTTCAAATACTGACACAGAAACTTTTCATGTAGATTGTATCCCTGATGCATCAATAATTCCAGTGCCGGATGTATGCGAAGCTGATGGTTTAGTAAATCTTAATGCTAATAACACCGGTGGAGTGTGGAGTGGAACAGGTGTAACAGGAAACCAATTCGACCCTTCTCTGGCAGGACAAGGAAATCATTATGTTTATTATACACTTACTAACGGCGTATGCCAAAGTACAGATAGCACACTCATTGTTGTTGATGAAGATGTGGATGCTAGTATCGTAAATTCCGGTCCATATTGTGAAACCGGTGCCTCCGTTATTTTATCAGCAAATACTGCCGGAGGCGTTTGGAGTGGTTCGGGAATCGTTAACCCAAACACAGGACTTTTCGACCCATTTATTGCCGGAGCAGGTAATCACTCAATTTCTTACAGCGTAAGCAATGGCACTTGCAGCGATAGCGATACTCAAATAATAATAGTGGAAGCTCAACCTGATGCCTCAATTACTCCGGTTTCTCCATTTTGTATTACAGACATGCCTGTAAATTTGAATGCTGCCTCAGCAGGAGGTGTATGGAGTGGCACAGGCATTACCGACCCTGTTAACGGATTATTTGAACCTAACATGGCAGGAGCAGGTGATCATATCATTTCTTACAATATTGTAAATGGCTCTTGCAACGATAATGACCAAATTGTAATTCATGTTGACGATGATGTAGATGAAACAATATCCCCGGCAGGACCATTCTGTATTAACTCACCTGCAAGTAATTTAATAGCTGCAGATAATGGTGGAACATGGAGTGGTAATGGAATTATTAATTCTGCTACAGGTTTGTTTGAGCCTGCTTTTGCAGGACCCGGAATTCATACTATTACTTACCAAATCATTAACGGGGCTTGCAGCGATATAGATACTGAGAACATCGTTGTTGACGATGAAACAAATCCCGTAATCACTCCTGTTGGAAATATTTGTGAATCATCAGGAACTATTAACCTAAATGGTAGCCCGGCAGGTGGTACTTGGTCGGGTACAGGAATTACAGATACTGATGCAGGCATTTTTGACCCCTTAGTTTCAGGAGATGGAGTTTTTAATATTATATATACTGTTTCAAACGGTGCTTGCTCTAATAATACAAATATTTCTATTACAGTAGATGCAGCAGTAGATGCCAATATTCTTACTTTAGGACCATATTGTCAATTTGACCCGCCGGTAATTTTATCTGCAGTTTCTTCAGGTGGTGTTTGGAGTGGTACTGGAATTACAAACTCTGCAACAGGAGAATTTACTCCTTCTATTGCCGGAATAGGAACTCACACTATTACTTATAATGTTGTTAATGGTACTTGCAACGATTCAGATACACAAGACATTCAGGTTGATGAAGCTTTTGATGCAAGCATAACAAGTCCCGGCCCCCTTTGTATTACCGATCCGGCTTTTAATCTTACGGCTGCTACTTCAGGTGGAACATGGAGTGGAAATGGCATAATCGACACAAATACAGGATTATTCGACCCTACTACTGCCGGCGGTGGCGAACATATAATCACATACTCAATTGATAATGGTAGCTGTACTTCAATTGACCAAATTTCTGTATTTGTTTACAATACTGTAGTTGATGCAAGTATTACTCCCGTACCAACTACTTGTATTACCGAAAATGAAATTGTACTTACGGCTGCCACACCCGGAGGAATATGGAGTGGTGTAGGTATTACAGATCCTAATGAAGGTATCTTCGACCCATCAGTAGCGGGGTCGGGTAATCACACGATTAATTACGAAGTAGGTAATATAGCCTGCTTCGATGCTGCTAGTACGAGTATTCAAATAGATGATACTTTGCCTGCAACAATTGCTCCTGCCGGACCATTCTGTGAAAATAATCCTGCAATTAATCTAAATGCTGCAAGTGCTGGGGGAACATGGAGCGGAAATGGCATTACTGATGCTATTAACGGTATATTTGACCCAACCACAGCAGGTGAAGGAAATCATCTTATAACGTATAGTATTGCTAGTGGAGTATGTACAAATAATGATGAAATAGAAATACATGTTGACGGGAATGTTAGTGCACAAATTAATCCTGACGGGCCTTTCTGTATTGACGAAGCTTCTGTGATTTTAACTACAGCCTCTCCAAATGGAACATGGTCGGGAACAGGTATTACTAATACAAATACCGGAGCTTTTACTCCCGCAGTTGCCGGCGTGGGCGACCATTCTATTACTTACGAGGTAATTAATGGCGAATGTAACGATATAGATACAGAAAACTTTATAGTAGATGCTATTCCAAACACTACAATTAATCCTGTAAGCCCGTTTTGCCAATCAGATCCTGCTACAAATCTTAGTGCTGCAACCCCCGGAGGTTTATGGAGTGGGAATGGAATTATTGACCCTTCAGCAGGAATTTTTGACCCAACGCTTGCAGGTGCCGGAAATCATTTAATTACCTATAGCTTAAATCAAGGAGCTTGCTCAAATTCATCAAATATTACAATTCATGTAGATGAGCTTGTAGATGCAACAATTACACCTGCCGGACCTTTCTGCGAAACAGACCCATCTCTAACACTAAATGCAGTAAGTAGCGGTGGAACCTGGAGTGGAACGGGAATAATTAATAGCTCATTAGGAATATTTCATCCGGGTATTGCTACAGGCGGTAATCATATAATATCTTATTCCGTAAGCAATGGCGAATGTGCTGATAATGACAATATTACAATAACAGTTTACTCAAATCCTGATCCGCAAATTACACCGGCCGGACCATTCTGTGAAACACAAAGTCCTGTAAACCTAAATGTAAATGTGCCCGGTGGAACTTGGAGTGGAACAGGTATTACAGATGCTTCAGCAGGAATATTTAATCCTTCTGTGGCCGGAGAAGGAAATCATACAATAACATATTCTGTTGGAAACGGAACATGCCTTGCAGAAACTACTACAATCATTATTGTTGATAGTTCAGTAGATGCTTCAATTACATCTGCCGGACCATTTTGCGAAACCGACAGCCCAATAACTCTTTCTGCAATCGATAATGGTGGAGTGTGGAGCGGTAACGGGATTACTAATGCTAATTCAGGTTTATTTAACCCCGGTATTGCAGGACAAGGAAGTCATACAATTAGTTACAGTATTACAAATGGTGCATGTTCCGATAGTGATAATATTGTAATACATGTTGATGATGTTCCTGATGCATCAATTATTGGAACATATACATTCTGCGAAAATGATAGCCCGATAAATCTTAATTCTGCTACTGCCGGTGGGGTTTGGGGTGGAACCGGAATTACAGACCCTGCAACAGGTGCATTCAACCCTTCAATAGCTCAGGCAGGGAGTCATGAAATTACTTATACAATTACAAACGGAGAATGTGTCGCAGAAGATATTACTAACATTGTGATCTCTGAAAGTGTTGATGCCACAATTACTTCGGCAGGACCATTCTGCGAAACCCAATCAAGTATTAGTTTAAATGCAGTAAGCCCAGGTGGAACATGGGCGGGAACGGGTATTATTGATACCGAGAATGGAATATTTTCTCCGGCAGTTGCTCAAGTTGGAAATCATACAATTACATATACTGTAATAAATGACTATTGTTCTGATACTGATACAGAAATTATTCAAGTTGACAATTTCCCTGATGCTACAATTATTTCAACAGGACCTTATTGTATTAGTAATGGTATAGTAAACCTAAACGCAGCTAATGCCGGTGGAATTTGGAGTGGTAATGGCATTGTAGATGAACTTACCGGAGCTTTCGATCCTGAAATTGCAGGAGCAGGTTCACATAATATTACATACACCATTAATAATGGCAGTTGTAATGCAAGCGACAACCAGATAATTGTAGTTGACGAAGCAGTTGACGCAAGTATTACCGAAACCGGACCGTATTGTGAAACACAATCAAGTGTAAACTTATCGGCAGCAAGCCCCGGTGGAATCTGGAGCGGCACAGGAATTACCAATGTTAATCAAGGCTTATTCAGTCCTGTTCAGGTTGGTGCCGGCACTTATACTGTTCAATATTCAGTGCAAAATGGTTCGTGTTCCGACACTGATACTTATGATGTAGTTGTAGATGAATATCCCGACCCAAGTATTTCAGATCCAGGAGCAGTATGTATAAACTCAAATCCAATTATGCTAAGTGCTGCAATAAGTGGCGGAACTTGGTCAGGTAGCGGTATCACTGATGCCTCAACCGGTGAATTTGACCCCATGCAGGCAGGCGTAGGAAATCATAACATTACATATAATATTATTAATGGTACTTGTTCTGCTACCGATAATATTGATATTGTTGTAAACGATACTAGTTTTGTTGAGTTTATTGCACTTGATAATTCTATGTGTTTAAATGAATCTGCTCAAGAAATTAATGTAAATATTTCGGGAGGTACACTTACAGGGAATGGATTATCAGGAAACATGTTTATCCCCCAAGATGCCGGTATTGGTACTCATGATATTTTTTACCCATATACAAATGTAAATTCTTGTATTTCTGAAATCTACACTACAATTACTGTTAATGACTTACCGGGAAGTAGTTTTTCAGGACTTGATACAGATTATTGTTTAAATGAAAATAGTAGCCTATTAACAGGGACTCCTGCAGGTGGAATTTTCGAAGGACAGGGTATTAATGGAAATAGTTTTATTCCCGAAAATGCCGGAGTAGGAACACACACTGTAATTTATCATTATACCGATAATAATTCTTGCACTGATACTGCATATTTTGATGTTACAGTTCATTCAATACCCGAAATAAATTTTGACAGCATAAATAATCCTTCGTGCAACGGATTAAACAATGGAAGCATATATATAAGCATAAGCGAAGGAACTCCAAATTATATTTATTATTGGTCAGGAGGTACTACGTCTGTAAATCAAGATATTACAGCTCTTTATACTGACATGTATTATATTCAAGTTACCGATGCTCGAGGCTGTACCGTAAACGATAGTGCAACCCTAATAGAGCCGGATGCACTTCAATTAAATATTGATTTACTTAATAATGTTACTTGTAATGCATATTCAGATGGAGCAGTTACTACTGATGTTACAGGTGGAACTCCTCCTTATTTATATATTTGGGACGACGAAAATATCGGGAATAATCCTTCTCCAAATAACCTATCGGCAGGTGATTATACGCTCACTGTAACAGATGATAATAATTGTATTGTCGTAGAAAGTATTACAGTAAGCGAACCCGAAGCAGTACATTTGATTATTGATAATATTGAACCGGTTTCTTGCTATGGCTTTGACGACGGCTCTGTAAGCATACATGCCGAGGGTGGTACAGAACCATATATTTATTCGTGGCAAAATCCTCCGGGTGGTAATAACACAAATCTTGAAAACCTTCAAGCAGGTATTTATGAGCTTACTATTACCGATGATGCAGGATGCGAAAGTGAGCATCAAGTAAATATTACAAGCCCCGATCCTATTGAAATTACTGCAAATATTACAAATGTTGACTGCGGAAACTCCTTAGGTTCAATTGCAGTAATAGTTACCGGCGGAACTCAAGATTACAACTATGAGTGGAGCGAAGGAGAAAGTAACGAAGCTATTAATTCAAATCTTGTTGCCAGATCATATACTCTTTCGATAACGGATGCAAATAATTGCTTCTACGAACAAACTTTTAGAATTGATCCCGAAGGAACCAATGAGGTTCTTATTTCACAAACAGATTTTATTGAATGTTTTGGAGACAATACTGCAACTCTTATTGGCACAATGCCTCAAGGTTTTGCTGAATTTAATTATATTTGGAGTAATGGAGTTTACGAATCAGAAAATCAGAATCTTGCCGCAGGAAATTATTCTCTAACTATTACAGATTCATGGGGTTGTAGTGGCAGCAATGTTGTTAATGTTAACCAACCACCAGAAATTATTACACAGATTAATACATCAAACGTAAAATGTTATGGAAATTCTTCAGGTAGTGCTATAATAAATATAAGTGGAGGTTCGCCAGGATATACTATATTATGGGAAAATGGAGCTTCAAGCTCTCAGATTAGCGGATTGCCGGCAGGAGACTATTTTGTTACAATCACCGACAATAATAACTGTGAGGCTATAGATTCATGTTTTATTTCTCAACCTCAAGCTCCATTAGATATTGATTTGAATATTTCACCAATAAGTTGCTATGGAGACCAAGATGGTGTTATAAATGCCTCAGGAGCAGGAGGCACCCCACCCTACCAATATCACTGGTTTGTTGATGATCATTTTATAAATACTCAAATTGTCAGAAACCTTGGGCAAGATGTTTATTTTCTTACCATTACTGACGCAAACAGCTGTGTAACAGACTCTAATATATTCATTGGTCAACCACGACCTTTAAAAGCAGAATATATTCCTATCAATCCTTCATGCATAGGGAATTACGATGGTAACATCATGCTTGATGTTAGTGGGGGTACCGAACCATACACATTTTTAGTAAATGGCAATCAATATAATACTCAACCTATAGATAGCCTGTACGAAGGATTGTATGAATTAATAATTGTTGACGACCATGGCTGCGAACTTGTATTTGAAGAGATAGAATTAGAGGATAATCATGTTGATTGTTTGCAAATACCAAGTGCTTTTTCTCCTAATGATGATGGCTTCAACGACACTTGGGAGATTGGAAATATAGGTCTTTTTCCAAAAGCATTTATTCAAGTTTATAACCGATGGGGGCAATTAATCTACGAAAGTCTTGCCTCAGAAGGTTTTTGGGATGGCACTCATAATTATTCTCCGGTGCCTACAGGATCATATTTGTATATTATTAATTTAGGCAATGGAACTGATACTTATAATGGAGTGGTAACTGTTATTTATTAATTTGCATTATCCAAGTAAAGTAGCCATCTTTTTTGCTATCATATTAGTTGCATATTTTGGAAATAAACGATAAAGTAAATCCATTGTTCTGGCATCTTTTCCAACACATACTCTAAACTTGTTTTTTTCTATCGCTTTAATTATAATCTCTGCAGCTTTTGGCGCCGGTAAAGCTTTGAAACTAGATTCTTCTGTTTGTTGTTTTTCTGCTTCTTTGTCAACTAAACCCGAATTGGAACTTATATTTGTTGCTATGGCACCCGGAAAAACAATAGTTACTCTTATATTTTTATCTCTAAGTTCTGAATATAATCCCTCCGTTAAAAGTTTTACTGCTGCTTTTGATGCACCATATAGCGTTTGTCCTGGAACTGGCAAAAATCCCCCCATACTCGATACATTTACAATATGGGCTTCGCTTCGTTTATATAAATATGGCAAAATGCCTTTGGTTAAATAAATCACTCCCCAAAAATTAATGTCTATTACTTTTTTAATAGAATCATATTCTAAATCGTTTACCTTAACAAATGGTTGAATTATTCCTGCATTATTTATTAATCCATCAATACTGCCATGCTTTTCAATAATCTTTTCGGGAAGTGCAGAAACTGCATCCTTATCAGTAATATTTATTGTATGCAACGACATATTTTCCCCATTATCATTAGACAGAGATAATGTTTCCTGTAATCCTTCTTCATTAATATCAAGAGCGGCAACTCTGGCTCCTTTTTTTAATAGTGCCAAACTTAATTCTCGACCAATTCCGCTGGCAGCACCCGTAACAACTATTGTTTTTTGCTTAACACGCATAGGCTTTTGTTTTATTTTATTTGATATTTATTTAACAATCACGCTAATAAAATGTTTAAATTTTGTTTAATGTATTCTAATATTTGAAATGACTAGATTTTGAGTCTTCGACATTATTTAAAAAGAACTGAAATATATCAAGATTACCGGAATGAGAAAACCACAACGCACATATACTCAAAAAACCGAAAAATCATAATTATTTCAGACTTAATGTAAGCTCTTGACTAGCTTAAAAATCAATTTTCCTCCACTCAATAATATTTTATAAATTCGCAAGCTTAAAATAGAAATGTAAAATATGGAATATAATTTTAACGATATTGAAAAGAAATGGCGTAATAATTGGCAAGAAAATAAAACCTACAAAGTAGAAATTGACCATAACAAACCCAAATTTTATGTTTTAGACATGTTTCCATATCCATCAGGAGCAGGCTTACACGTAGGACATCCTCTCGGATATATTGCTTCTGATATTTATAGCCGCTACAAACGACTGAAAGGTTTTAATGTATTGCACCCTATGGGTTACGATGCTTACGGATTACCTGCCGAGCAATATGCAATACAAACCGGAACTCATCCGGCAATTACTACAGAAAAAAATATTAAGCGATATCGTGAACAGTTAGACCGCATCGGATTTAATTACGATTGGGACAGAGAAGTTCGTACAAGCGACCCAAATTATTATAAATGGACACAATGGACATTTATTCAGCTTTTTCATCACTATTACGATAATGATGCTGATAAAGCTATGCCTGTTGAAAATCTTATAAAGCATTTTGAACAAAATGGTTCTTCCAAGATTAATGCTCCACATAACGAACATGAAGATTTTTCTTCATCAGATTGGAAACAGTTTGATGAAAAACAACAGCAAGAAATTTTAATGTGCTACCGTTTAGCTTACCTTGCCGATACTATGGTAAACTGGTGCCCTGCATTAGGTACTGTACTTGCTAACGACGAAGTTAGCGAAGGCTTATCGGTTCGTGGAGGACATCCGGTAGAACGCAAAACCATGCGTCAATGGTCGCTCAGAATTACAGCATATGCACAACGATTGCTCGATGGGCTAGATAAAATTGATTGGCCCGAACCGGTTAAAGATATTCAAACTAATTGGATTGGACGTAGCGAAGGTGCTTCGGTTATTTTTTCAATCGAAGGAATTAATCAACCAATCGAAATATTTACAACTCGACCCGATACACTTTGGGGAACAACTTTTATGGTTCTGGCACCCGAACATGAACTTGCTTTACATATTACTACAGATAAATACAAAGAGAAAGTAGAGGAATACATCCTAAAAACCAAAAGTAAATCGGATGTTGACCGTATGGCAAACAAAGAAGTAAGCGGACAGTTTACAGGTGCTTATGCAATAAATCCTCTAAACGGGGCAAAAATTCCTGTTTATATTGCCGAATACGTACTTATCGGTTACGGAACAGGTGCAATTATGGCTGTTCCTGCTCACGATAGCAGAGATTTTGCATTTGCACGAAAATACGATATTCCAATTACTCAGGTTATTCTTGCTGATGGCGACGAACCTACCGATACATCAACATGGGAAACTTCTTACGATTCAAAAGAGGGAAAAGCAATAAATTCCGGATTTATTACTGGCATGGACGTTAAAGATGCAATTGCCGCCGTAACTTCTAAAATCGAAGAAATGGGCATTGGGCATGGGCAGATTAATTACCGTTTGAGAGATGCTATTTTTAGCCGCCAGCGATATTGGGGCGAACCATTCCCTGTTTATTACAAAAATGAAATTCCATATACTCTTAGCGAAAATGATTTGCCGCTTGAATTACCCGAAGTAGATAAATATTTACCTACCGAAAGTGGCAAACCACCTTTGGCTCGTGCAAAAAACTGGAAAACAAAAGAAGGATATCCTCTCGAAACCAACACAATGCCCGGATTTGCCGGATCAAGCGGATATTATCTCCGATATATGGATCCTCACAACAACGAAAGATATTTTTCAGAAGAAGCAGTAGATTATTGGCAAAATGTGGACTTCTACATGGGAGGAAGAGAACACGCTACCGGACACTTACTATATGCTCGGTTTTGGAATAAATTTCTATACGATATCGGACTTACTCCTAAAGATGAGCCATTCCAGAAAATGATAAATCAAGGAATGATACAAGGCAGATCAAATTTTGTTTATAGAATTAAAGGTAAAAACACTTTTATTTCTAAAAATTTGAAGAAAGATTATGATACTCAGTCTTTACACGTTGACGTTAATATCGTTGATAACGATGAGCTTGATATTGAAGCGTTTAAAAAATGGCAACCGGAATTCTCGGATGCAGATTTTATTCTTGAAAATGGGAAATATATTTGTGGATGGGAAATCGAAAAAATGTCAAAATCGCTTTATAACGTAGTTAATCCTGACGATTTAATCGATAAATACGGCGCCGACACTTTGCGTATGTACGAAATGTTTCTCGGTCCGATAGAACAAGCAAAACCTTGGGACACAAACGGAATAGAAGGTGTATTTAGATTTTTGAAGAAGTTTTGGAGACTATTCCACAATGCCAATGGAGAGTTTTATCTTAGCAACGAGCAGGCAAGCGAAGAAGAGCGTAAAATTTTGCATCGTACTATTAAGAAAATTACCGACGATATTGAACGTTTTTCGTTTAATACAGGTGTAAGTAATTTTATGATTTGCATTAACGAACTCGGGAATTGCAATAAACGTGAAATACTTGAACCATTGGTAGTTTTAATTTCTCCTTATGCTCCATATATCGCTGAGGAACTGTGGAATAAATTGGGAAATAATTATAGTGTTTCGCATGCAGAATGGCCCATATACAACGAAAAATATCTTCGCGAAGATAGTTTTGAATATCCTGTTTCGTTTAACGGTAAAATGAGATTCAAAATGGAAATGCCGGCTAATGCTTCTAAAGATGAAATAATTGAAGCAGCTCTTAGCAACGAAGCAGCAAAAAAATGGATTGAAGGAAAAACTATTATTAAAACTATAGTAGTTCCCAAAAAAATAATTAATATCGTAGTTAAATAATTGCCGATGAAAAAAGATGTTTTTTTAGTAATAATTGCAAGTATAATTGTTGTAGCAATAGTATATTTATATAATACAAAAGTTAATCCTAAAGAAATTTCTAAAAAGATTGATGAATTTGTAGAACCCGAACTTGAAAAAAAATATGGCTTTGTAGTTGACTCATTTTTAATATTGAGCGATACTGTACGTCCGGGAGAAACACTTGGAACAATTATGAGTAAATATGGTATCACAGCCATAGAGGTTGATAGAATATCTAAAATGTCTTGCGACACTTTCAATCTTACCTTGTTGCATGTTGGGCAACCATATACAGTTTTTCAAGATACTTTATGTGATAGTATCGCCAAAACTAAATATTTTGTTTACGAAAATGGAAACGTCGTTTATACTCTCTATGATTTTTCTAAAGCCGATACAATTCATGCACTAAAATTGCGTAAAAATGTTGATACATTACAGAAATCGGCATCAGGAATAATCGATTATTCATTGTGGAATACTCTTAACGATCAAGGAATAAATTGGCAACTTGCAATAGCTATGTCGCAAACTTTTGCATGGACAATTGACTTTTATGGTTTACAAAAAGGTGATGCGTTTAAAGTCTTATATACAGAGCTTTTTGTTGAAGATAATAGTATTGGTATCGATGAAGTAAAAGCAGGTTTGTTTATTCATAACGAACGTGAATTTTGGGCAATCCCCTTTACTATGGATAGCTGCAACCAAATGTTTTTCGATAAAGAAGGAAATTCTGTACAAAAAACATTCTTAAAAGCACCTCTAAAATACACTGCAATTAGCAGCCGATACAGTCATGCCCGCATGCATCCGATTTTTCATAAGGTAACCGAACATCTCGCTGTAGATTATTCTGCACCTATGGGCACTCCTATTTATTCAGCCAGCGACGGTACTATTGTTTTTAGAGGCTGGGGAACCGGTGCCGGAAACATGGTTAAAGTTCGACATAATTCTGTCTATTCTACTGTATATATGCACATGTCGAGGTTTGGGGATTATAATGTTGGAGATTATGTGAAAATGGGTGATGTTATTGGATATGTTGGAAGCACCGGATGGAGCACAGGACCTCATTTGCACTACGAAATTCATGAAAACGGGTACAAAATTGATCCATTATTGTTTGAAGCTCCTCCTGCAGAACCAGTCCCACCAGAACAAATGGACAGATTTAACAAAGAAAAACAAAAATGGATTGATGAAATTAATAAAATCGAATTTCCTACTCTTGAAATTTAATTAGACTAAAAAAACATTATTGGTTTTAATATTAAACTAAAAGAAGTTGAGATATGTTATAAATATAAACTAAAATTTATTATAATGAAAAAAATTGTAAGCATAAGTATCATCTTGATAGCAAGTATTTTTATTAGTGCCTTTGCAGTCCCCCAAAAGTGGCAAACTAAGAAAATAAACAAACTCTACAGTGTAGATATTCCTGATTATTTGTATGACACAAATGATTTAAACTCTGAAGCATCACTTCAATGTGAGAATGTTGATAAAGAAATGTATCTTATAATTATCGATGAAGACAAAAAAGAATTTATCGATGCTGTTAATGAGCTTCTTGAAGACACTCAGTTTACCGAAGACGATATTTTAGATGTTTATGCTTATCTTCAATTTACCACGTTTGCTACTGACGAAGACTTTGATAATAATTTGGAATATCTTGAAATAAACGGACTTAAAGCAAGGCAACTCGATATTGTAAGTTATCTCGAAGAATATGATATTTTTTATAAATTGGCATGTTTCGAAAGCTCAGAGAATCTCTATTTTATGGTTAGCTGGACTACTCTCGAGAATAAAAACATCTACAATCCCGATCTACAAAACATAATAAATTCTTTTAAGGTATTGTAAATATATCTTTGTGTATTGGTAAGTTTTCATCAGCTAATAGCTCACAAATATGTAAGCAATAACTTAGCAATTAAAAAGATACTAAATGCAGCAAATACAGGCTAATTTGCTCATTATGTGCATATTATACATTTATATTAAAACTAATAAAACAAATACTTCTTTTTGCAGATTTTCTCAATAAGACCATTAATAAAAAGAATCAAGTTATTATCTCCCATTAATTGAACCAAATTCTACTAAGCAATCTAAATCAATAGATGCAATTAAAACAATGTAATTAGTTAATACTATAAAGCTTCTTTTCGAATAATTTAGTATATTTGAACTATAATTAAAACCACATTAAATAAACTTAATTTTTATCTTTATGAAAAAACTATCTTTAATTTTAATAATCATGTGCTGGTTTTCTTATTATACAAATGCACAGAATTATTTTGTGAATGAAATGACTGATACCATTGATGTAAGTACTACTTGGGCTTACGATACTGTATTTGTTGACACTTCATTAATCATCCTCGATAATGTTATATTATCTATTGAACCGGGATCAAAAATTGTATTCCGTGGTTTTCACAAAATTATGGTAGAAGGAACTATACAATCAATAGGAACCCCTGCAGATTCAATTATCTATACTGTTTGCGACACTACAGGTTATCATTTATATGACCACACAGGATGGGATGGAATTGAATTTGACAATGAAACAGGTAATATGGCAGACAACGATACTTCGTGTTTTAAATATTGCGGATTTTATTTTGGATACAACAAAGATAATGATTGGAACGAAGGAACCGGAGGTGCAATAAAGCTACGATATAATGCTTTTGCAAGTTTTACTAATTGTACATTTGCTTATAATACCACTCTACAATGGGGTGGTGCAATAGGATTAGTGTTTGATGCTACAGCTATAATTGACAGTTGTATTTTTTTGCATAATAATGCCATATATAACGGTTATTCCTGTGGAGGCGGAGCAATAGCAATCGGTTGCGAAAATGATATTGAATTATTTGACCAAACTATTATCTCGAATTGTTATTTCTATAAGAATAGCTCGTTTTATGATGCTAATGAATATGAGTCAGGGTATGGCGGTGGTGCAATAAAAATATCAGGACATAGTGATGCTTTGGTTATGAATTGTGCATTTACCCAAAACTATTCAACTACACAAGGAGGAGCTATGATAGTAAGTGGATATGCACATCCCTATGTTATTAATAATCTGTTTTTTGAAAATTCTGCCGATCATAATGGTGCTGCAGTTGGCATAAAATATTATGCAGGCGGTTACCACATTAATAATACTGTTGTATCTAATAATTCAGGAAATTATGGAGGCGCTTATTCTATTGGGTGCTATAATGATAGTTGCTTCTTTGCTAATAATATTATAGGTGGCAACACCGATCAAGGAGGTTATGCACAAATCTATATTGATTCTCCTGATGAATATATGCAGTTCTATAATAATAATATTGAAAATGGGTTAACATTATATGAGGCGTATATTACAATTTCCAATAATATAAATACTGACCCATTATGGATAAACCCTGCTGGCGGAGATTTTCGCCTTACTTGCGGGTCTCCTTGTATTGACTACGGCATTGATATTGACACGCTTCTATCAGAGATTAGTCTTGATATTATTGGTGTACCCCGTCTTGTAAATGGTGCCTACGATTTAGGTGCTTATGAAACACAACTACCTATTCCTGTAAATTTAGGCAATGATACAGTAATTTGCAATGGCGAAACAGTGATTCTTGATGCAGGGACAAATTATACTTCTTATTTATGGAGCAATTCTGAAGATACTCAAACTATTGAAATTCAAACAGAAAACACTTATTCGGTTACCGTGTCTAACGAATATTTATGCGAAACTTCTGATGATATTTATATAGAAGTAAATGAATTACCCAATCCTATTGCAGGCGAAGATGACACCCAAACTTGTTCATTAGAATATGTACTTGATGCAAACAGCCCTACTAACAGTGAAATTGGAATATGGACAATTTCATCGGGAGGTACAGGTTCATTTGATAACGAGTATTTACCTAATGCTATATTTACAGCAGATGCTATCGGTACATATACTCTTACATGGACTCTTGATAACGGAAACTGTCAAAATTCAGATGACATTGAGATAACATTTGAAGAGGATATTATAAACCCAACAATAAATTGTGTTGAAAACCAAATCATTGAGCTTGAACAAGGACAAACTAATTTTATGGTCGAAAATACAGGATTGGATGCAATAGCTAATGATAATTGCGAAACAGCAAATTTAATCAATGATTATACAAATACTGAATCTTTATATGATGCCAGCTTTGAAATCGGAACTACTACAGTAACTTGGACAGCAACCGATATCGCAGGCAATGAAAATACTTGCAGTTTCGATATTACCGTTAATGCTTGGGTTGGAATTGAAACATTGAAAAGAAAAGATATCTCTATATATCCAAATCCAACAACCGGACATGTAAGTATTGATTTTATAAATTCTAATAATTTTGAAATTATTCGTAAAATTGAAATTTCTGATATAGCAGGAAAAATAATTATGAAAAAAGATATAACCAATCAACAGGTAAATTTAGATTTCTCTAATTACTCCAATGGAATTTATTTAATCAATATTATTACTGATACAGAGATTATTACTGAAAAAATTATTAAAAAATAAATTGTCCTGTAAAAAGCATTACACTTAAAACTCAGGTAAATCCGTGTATTAAAGTCTAAGAGTATTATAAATATAAATTTGATTGTTAGTTTTATTCTGCATTTTATATATTTGTGAAAATTATAAACATTTATTAAAACTATTATTATGAAAACTTTACGATTGATTACGCTGCTCTTGGTAGTAACAAGCATTCTTATTTCATGCGGGAACATAAAGAATAAAATTGAAGATTCAGCAAAAGAAGCTATTGAGGAAGTAGCAAAAGATTTAAAGGAAAACCAAAATAGTTTTAATACTATCCAAATAAATAATTTATATTCAATAGATGTTCCCGATTTTCTAGTAAAAACCAATAGCCTAAACGATGAAGCCTCATTACAATACGAAAATACAGCCAAAGAGTATTATGTAATCGTAATTGACGAAGCCAAGCATGATTTTTTAGAAGCATTGAATAATGAGCTAAACGAAGACGAAGCATATACTATCGAAGAAGTACTTGAGCCTTATTCTTACTTACAATTTACAACTTTTGCTAACGAAGATCAATATTACGATTTTGAATATATTGATGTAAATGGACTTAACGGGCAACAATTGGACATTACTAATTCTTTCGAATCTTTAAATGTGTTTTACAAAATGGCATGTATCGAAGGTAAAGATAATTTATATTTTGTTGTAACTTGGACATTAGAGAGCTACAAAGACAAGCATAATGATAGCATGCAAAAAATAATCGACTCATTTAAAGAGATTTAAATTATATTACAATTGAGCTTATTCTTACTTTATCTTAAAAATTAAACATGAATCTAAATTGCTGTACGAGATAGTTTCTGCTTCGATTATTTGGTGATAAAACCAGTCCTCCATACTTTGCCCAAAATCCAGGAAATATTGGTAAATAAGTATATCGTAAATACAGTGTCAGAGTTTGTTGAATAGTACTTGTTTGTTATCTTAATTCTTCTTCCATTCGGAGGACTATCGTTAATATATTTTTAATGGAATTCATCATTAATTGAAAAGTCAAAAACTTCTCCAATAGTCATTAATTACTACGAAAAGGAAATATATGTTAGCAAATCGTAAACAAACTTAGTGATAGTATGTGCTTCATTGTATGAGTATTATTTTTCCGGATTCACAATAATTAGTGCGTTTTATACTATATGAGTATGTTCCGGGAGGTAAGTTTTCAGTTGATATCTGTTGCCTTGTTTGATTAATTTCTTCTTTTAAAAGTAGTTTTCCATCAACAGAATACAGATGAAAATCAGCAGGAAGCAGCTCTAAGGGTATATCAATATAGAACTCGTTACTTGTAGGATTAGGGAATATATCAATATTACCAACATTATTGTTGTTCAATGCATTAATTAATCCAATACAACAATTATCTCCCATTAAAGAATATACTATTTCGTTATCTTCTTTGTAACAATTCAGATAAACTTCAAAATTTCCATATGGATAAATGCATTCTATTAATCCTGCTTCGCTTCCAATCCCTTCTATCCAAGGTTTAATCCACCCTGGAAGACTACTTGAAGCAGTAAAACTATAAACCTTTCTACTCACATCATTAATTATAACTGTATCTATGCTTTCCACAATTAGTTCGAATGATTGCCCAAAGTATAAACTATAGTGCTCAACTGTGTCATTTAATCCTAAAGTAAAATCATAAATACATTTTTCGTCGCCATCTATTAAGAGATATACTTTCTGTTCAGATTCTCTTATTGGAAGATAGAATTCAGAATTTTCTTCTATAAAGTAATCATCAAAACAATTTACAGTCCACAACTTTTTATATTCAGTTAAATTAATTACTGTATCACCAAATATTCTGTAACTTGTTGTAGAAAATGTATCATCATCCCAAGGGTTAAGTGCAAAATTAACATTTGAAACATTCCAGATTGCATTTTCTTTTACGATTGGTAAAGCATCTTGAGCACTTGTAATAACAGATATATTAGCAAATATCAATATAAAAATAATAGTTCTTATTTCATGGGGTATTAGAGTTCTGGACATAGCAAAATATTTAGTACATTATATTTTTACATTAGTGATTCTCTACTATAAACAAATAAAAACACCATTTGGTTGCTTAACAATACAAAAATTTACTCCTTTTCAATTATTTCAAAACCATATTCGTCGGCAAACCTAAGTTGTTCTTCTTTAAATGCTTCGAATGCTGGGAAATAAATGTTTCGCATACTATCGTTCAATTCGGCAAAGTGGGCTTCGTCGGATTCTGTATATTCTTCGTCCGGAATTGAGTATATGTCAATCATTTTGCTGTAGTAATTGTTAAGAACAATATTGTATAGTTCAAAAAACTCTAAAGCCGATTTTTGAAATTTGTCTTTACCATCAAAATCCCCAAGCTCTTTTACTGTTTTTATCGAAAGCTCAGTTTGTTCTTTAGCTTCCTGCCATGATGTCTGCATTTCATCAGGATTGTAGTTTACAAAACTGGCATCTAAAGAATCGAACTTGTGTTGTATTGCAATGTGTTCAATAATAATACTATCGTGATATTCTATGGCTTCTTCGGTTTTTGAATTGCACGAAACAATTATTACGCCCAACAAGGCAAATATTAATATACTCAATTTTCTCATACCATATAACAATTAAAATTTGGTATTAAAATACTCATTAATTCTTAACTAACAAATCCCAAAATTCTACTGCACGGCGAGCATGTGGAATTACAATAGTACCACCTACAACTTGTGCCACGGCGATTATTTCCATAATCTCGGCGGTGTTCAATCCATGTTTGTAACATTGCTCTAGATGATATTTTACACAATCGTCGCAGCGTAAAACCATTGATGTAGCAAGTCCAAGCATTTCTTTTGTCCGCGAATCGATTGCTCCGTCTTGATAAGTTAATGTGTCGAGGCTAAATAAACGCTTAATAATTTTATTGTCGGCTGACAAAATGCGCTCATTCATTTTTTCTCTGTATTCGCGATAGTTTTCAAGTTTATCGTCCATAATTATTTATTATACTTGTTTACCTTTTAAAGTTGCAGCACTATACGATTCAATTTTAATTTCAACAAGATCGCCGGCATTAATATCGCCTTTAGGAAAAACAACCACCTTATTCTGAGATGTTCTGCCAAAAAGCTGCTCCTTCGACCTCTTACTATACGATTCGGCAAGAACTGTAAAGGTTTTGCCTACATCTTTTTTATTGCTTTCAGTCGAAAGCTTTTGCTGAAGCTCAATAATTTCGTTTAAACGGCTTATTTTAACTTCCTCAGGAACATCATCTTTAAGGTGTTTTGCCGCAAAAGTACCGGGACGCTCCGAATATTTGAACATAAAAGCAGCGTCGTATCCAACAAGTTTCATAATTTCTAAAGTATCATTATGGTCGGCTTCGGTTTCGCCACAAAATCCGGCAAAAACATCGGTAGTAATTCCGCAATCCGGGATATATTTTTTAATTGCTTCAATTCTACCCATATACCATTCACGGGTATATTTACGATTCATATTTTTAAGAACATTATTACTACCCGATTGCAGCGGCAAATGGATGTGTTTGCAAATATTCGAATAATCAGCCATTACACGCAACAACTCATCCGACATGTCTTTTGGGTGTGAGGTTGTATAGCGTATTCTTAGGTTTGGATATTTACGGGCAATCATTTCTAAGAGTTCAGGAAAACCAATATTGTTTTCTGTAATTCTGTACGAATTTACATTTTGCCCCAGCAAGCAAATTTCTTTATATCCCGAATCTGATGATTGAGCAATTTCGTTTAAAATATCAGAATAGGAACGGCTTCGTTCTCTTCCACGTGTATATGGCACAATACAATAAGTGCAAAAATTGTTACATCCACGAGTTATGGAAACAAAACCGGTTATTTTATTTTCGCCAATTCTGTAAGGAATTATTTGAGCATAAGTTTCATCGGTACTTAACTGTACATTTATCACATCAGACTTTGCCTTAATCAATTGTGGCAAACTACGATATGCATCGGGACCAGCGACAAAATCCACAGCGGGGTGTTCCAGAAATGCTTTGCCAACTCGTTGAGCCATACAACCTATTATTCCGACTTTAAGGTTATTCTTTCGGCGTTTCAAGCCCTTAAAATAATCTAAACGATGCCATATTTTTTGTTCAGCATTATCGCGAACCGAACAGGTATTAATAATAATAATATCAGCATTATCTGTCGTTTCAGCAACAAAATAATTGTTTGTATGCATTATTGAGGCAACCGTTTCGCTATCAGCAACGTTCATTTGGCAACCGTATGTTTCTATATAAACTTGTAATTTTGGCATTGCTTTGCAAAAGTATTAAATTAATTTGTAAGTCGTAAGTACATGCAAATTAAGCCCGTTGATATTTGCTAGTAAGTGGGGTTTTAAAATTCTTAACTTCTGCATTAAGTCGTTTATGTTGCCCATCGCATAATTTATTCAACATATTGTAAAAATCTTTACTATGGTTTTTATGAATAATATGTGTAAGTTCATGTAAAATAATATAATCTATTAATTCATCTTTCATTAGCATTAAGTAACACGAAAATGTTAGGCGATTGTCTTGCCGGCAGGTTCCCCAACGTGTTTTAGCACTCCCTATTCTGATATCCTTGTAACGTAAATTGTGTTTTAATGCAAGTGTTTTTACTCTTTGTGGGATATATTCTTTTGCTTCGAGAACAAGAACTTTTTTAAGAAATTCTCTAATTATCTCTTGAGTTTCAAACTTTTTTATATCCCATAATATGGGAAAATGCATATTCACAAATTCCTCCTCTATATTACCAATGCACCTGTCTTCAGTATCAAAAAATAGTCTTAAACTTCTATTATGAGTTTTAAACCCGTTTTCAATTATATTATTTACGTAATTATGCTTGTGTTTATCTATTTCTTTTAATTTCTTTTTAATCCATTCCTGCTTTTTATCAATAAAGAATAATGCAGCTTTATAGCTTAGCATCATAGGTAAACTCACTGTAACACCTTTTTTAGGGTGTACACTTAATCTCATATTTTTAAGTCCGGATTTTCGGGTAATTACAACTTGACTTCCGATAGATTTTACGTAAAATGATTTGCTCATTTCCTCGGCAATGCACTTATTTTTTTAAATGCTTCATCTGTTTTTTCAAGCAAATCTTTAATAATAGCATCGAAGTGTTCTTTTACTTTCTTTGCTTCAGTATTTTCGCTAAGGTGATTCACTCTATGGATAAGGTCTTTTCTTAGCTTTAAAATTTCGCTAATAATTTCTTTAACTTTACCTTCATCTTGGTTAGGATTCGCTTTCATATACTGCAAGCAATCTACCACAACCTCGTCAACCAGTTGCTTTATATCTTGTTTTAAATCTTTTCTTTTTGCCATTATAGCCTATTTTTTAATTATTTCCATTGATAATATTTTCACATCTTCTTTAGGACGACTCCTAGCATCCACTTCAACTTTTGCAATCGCATCTAACACATCCATTCCTTCGATAAGTTCGCCAAAAACAGTATATCCGCCATCGAGATGAGGAGTTCCTCCTACAGTACAATATGCATCTCGTTGCTCTTTTGAGAAAGTGGTGTTTAGTCGTTGTTCAAACATGTCAAGTTGATGATCAGTATAAACATTACCTTGGGCAATATAAAACTGACTACCGCTACTTCGTTTTTCGGGATTAACATTGTCGCCCTGTCTTGCAGCAGCTAAAGCTCCTTTTTTGTGAAAATATTTCTCGTTAAATTCCGCTTCTATTGTGTAACCAGGACCACCTGTGCCAAGGGCTGCACCTGCCGGAGCATCTTTAGAGTTAGGATCACCGGCTTGTATCATAAATTTATTTATTACTCTGTGAAATAATGTGCCATTATAAAAATTATCTTCTACAAGCTTTATAAAATTATCTCTGTGCTTGGGAGTCTCATCATAAAGCATTACTGTAATATCTCCCATTGTAGTAGAAATTTTTACATGTGTACTTTGTGCGTTAATTGTAAAAACAGCTAAAGCAATTAATACAAATGATAATACTATACTTTTCATCGTCTATTGTTTTTAAAGATTCAGAACAAAATTAAAAAAAAATCATATAACTATAATAATGTCAAAATATATAAGTTTTGGTATCATTGAAATCTTGATTATCCTGTAATTAATTACAACAATCTTAGTATTAAGCTTGTTTTATATTACATAAAACTATTTGATATATGATTTTAAAGAATAAAAAAGGACTGATTTTAGGAGCATTAGATGAAAACTCAATTGCGTGGAAAGTTGCTGAACAAGCAAAAAAAGAAGGTGCCGAAATAGTATTAAGCAATACTGCAATGGCTATAAGAATGGGTAATATTGACGAACTAGGCAAAAAAATAAATTCACCTGTAATTGCTGCCGATGCAACATCTGTAGATGAGCTTAATGACCTATGGGAAAGCACATTAAACCACTTTGGTTCAGGAGTTGATTTTGTATTGCACTCGGTTGGGATGTCGCCAAATGTACGTAAACGAATACCTTATCAGGAACTTGATTATAATTTCTTGAATAAAACTCTTGATGTTTCTGCAATATCATTACATAAATTGTTGCAAACCGCTTGGGAATTAAATGCGATTAATGACGAGGGATCTGTTATAGCCCTAAGCTACATCGCAGCTCAAAGAACTTTTAGTGGTTACAACGATATGGCAGAAGCAAAAGCTTTATTAGAATCAATAGTTCGAAGCTTTGGTTATCATTACGGGAGAAGAAATAAAGTAAGAATTAACAGTATTTCGCAAGCTCCCACAAATACTACAGCAGGAAGTAGTATAGAAGGATTCGGCGATTTATATACATTCTCCGAAAAACTATCACCACTTGGGAACCCCGATGCTCAAGCTTGTGCAGAATATTGTATAAGTTTATTTAGCGATATGACGCGAGGAGTTACAATGCAAAATCTATTTCACGATGGTGGTTACTCATCAATGGGAATGAGCGAAGATCTTATGCAGGAAATAGAGAAATGCCTTATGAAGAAATAATCTGTACTATTGAGTGAAAATATAGTGTAATCGAGAAAATGCTTAAAAACTATTAGAAAAGCTTCTGGCGACTCAATTAGTTTTAATTTGTTGTATATATTTTAGTAAACGCATATTCCTTAAGTCTTTCATTAGCAATATCAACATATTCTTTAGAAATTTCAGAACCAATCCATTTTCTATTTAACAAATGTGCTATTTTGGCTGTAGTTCCACTGCCCATAAAAGGATCATATATTAAATCTGCTGTATTAGTCCATGTGTTTATCTGGTCTGCAACAAGTTTTTCAGGGAATATAGCAGGGTGATTATACGCTATTTTGTCTTTTGTTGATATACCACCACCAATTGAATAGAAAAAAACATTTCCCACCTTTTTTTCTTTAGTTCTCTCAACCTTTTCATAATCCAAAGAACCGTTTTGCCCTCTATTTTTCATGTTTGCAAGTCCTTGATATTTTGTAGGTTCTGTAAGTGGGTTAAATGTTTTAGGACTCCCTTTTGAAAAAGCAAACATGTATTCAAAATGTTGATGATACCTATTTCCTGTTTGAGGCATTGGGTTATTTTTATAATATATCATGGTATCATGCAATCTAAAACCGATCTCTTTAAAGAATAAAGCTTGTTTAAACGAAGTACCGGTCTCGCTTCCGTCAATAGTTGCATCAGCAACTATCCAAATAATTACACCGCCACTTTTTATAATTCGGAATAATTCTTTAGCAATCTTCTCAAATTCAAATTGATACCCATTATAATTCCTGATACCGTCATAGGGTGGTGATGTGATTACAAAGTCAATATAGTTATCTGGCATATTTTGCATTGTAATCAAACAATTCTCGTTATATATTTTCCCAATTTCCATGTTGCAAATTTAATCATTTCTCTCATTATTATAAATACTCGTCTTTGTCCTATTAAAATCAGCTGTTACAACATAAAATGAATCAGGAATGAATATTTATCCGTTATTAACCGTTAATAACGGCTATCCGTTTGTAAACAGATATTGCAAACCCACCTAATGCATTGATATAGTTTATTTTTCATGTTTTTTTCATTGGTGTAAAAATATTATTATCCGTTATTAACCGTTAATAACGGCTATCCGTTTGTAAACGAATATTATGAAATGTAAAAAGATAAAAAGCTTTGTTCAAACAGCAATTACAATCAAAACCATAAGCTCATTGAATATCGCAAGTTAATTTCAGCACGGTTTTTGCTAAAAAGTTTTAAAGCTCTGAACAATTTATGACAAAACTTATCCTCAATACTTTAAAAAAATATTTATATGTTTTAATAATTGTTATAATTGCAGGTAATTCAGTTAATGCTCAAAATATCAGAGAATTAGCAATTCACCCCTGTACCGATTGCTCTTACGAAAAACATATTTATGCTTTGGGTGACACAGCAGTATATTGGTACAATTGGTACTATTATTATTATTCACCCTATCCTAATGCCGGTTTAGTAAGAAATAGCGGAATTGTACAAATTGATGAACTCGAAGCTTTTGAAGACGAAGACTTGGATAGCAAATTATACGTAATAAGCGATACTGCTGTTTTTTATTATATTCCATATTATCAGGAGTGGTATCCCTTATCAACCGAAGGTTTAAATAGAACAGATAATAAGCCTGCACTTAAATCTTTGCAGGTGTTTACCGATATTGATGGCGATACTCGTGTTTATGTAATTTCTAATGACTCAATAATGTATTACGAGTGGTATTATTCTAAATGGTTTCCATTGAACAATCCTGTTTTACCTTTCGTTCAAACAAATATTGAAAAATCTGAAGAAACAGATATTACATTGGCAATAAAATATGATATTTTGACTATTGAAATAAAATTTCCTGCCAGTTTTAGTCAAGATTACAATATTGATGTTTACGATATTAGCGGAAAGAAAATGTTTAGGACACATCAATTCGATTATACCACAAATAAGGTATGGCATCAAATTTCGGTGAGAGGAATTGCCCCCGGTTCTTTCATTTTATCGGTAAGTTCAGATGATTTTAGTAAAGAGGTCAAATTTATTAAACCTTAAACCGGAAAATCTCTAAGACACTCATGTATGCCTTTATGTATGTCGTACCAATAATCGTAAGCAGCTGAGTGTTTATCTTTTTCGAAGCGTTTAATCCATTCCAATAATTCGGGGTCTGTTTCGCCTTCGTTTTGTTTTTTCTTTAAGAATTCGAAGACATAATCAATATTTCTTTCGGTTTCCCAGAAAACTGAGGAGTTGCGGCTATTAATTCTGCTTGCTGCCAAATCAATAGATTGCAGAAATGATTTTTTGTCGCCGAATAGTTCCTGTACAATATCCGGCATAATGTCTTCTGCCCATGCACGGTGGAATCTGCAAATCCCTAAATTATCAAGGATAAGCTCCTTTTTCATTCTTTCTGCATTGATTTGCCCAAGTTCACGAGGTGGAATAAATTTTCTGCCGTAATCGTTATAATATTTCCCCATTATCCCCATTGGCGAAAGCACACCCGGTGTCCAATATTGATTTGGCACCATCCATCCTTGTCTGGCAAAAGCTGTATAGATGAACAAATCCATTATTTTCTTGGTTTTGCATTTAGCAAAAGCCCTTGCGTATTTACGTGCTCCAAGCTTCAAATTAATTTTTGAATCTTCTTTTGCAATTTCTTCGAGTAAGGCGACCCCAATATTTGCATTGTGCATAGAATCTTTTACTATATCGAAATTTTCGGGTTCAAAAATCGGTTTCTTGTTAATTCCAATTTCTTCGGGTTTAATTAAATCTTCGTGCATACATTCCATCAGCCAAGCCAAAACACCACCAATGGAGATTGCGTCAAATCCCATACTATCTGCTTTGCCGTTAAGTTTTTCGGCAGCTCTTTGGTCAAATATTCCACATAATGGACCTAAGGTTTGATATGGCTCATAATCTTTTTTAAACTCATCACGCATTTTTTTACATACAGCTACACAAGGTTCTCCACAATTTTTCTGTTGTTTTGGGAGTATGGTTTCTTCGTTGAATTGTTTAAGGTAATGATTCAGGATAAAATCTGTATGCAGTTGTTGGCGTTTTTCGTCGCTCCAGTATATAGTCCTATAGTTAAATGCTGTAATATAAGTTCCAAGATTGGCATAATTTACACCAAATGTACCACCTGTATTAAAATTTGGATCGAAGCGGTATTTTGTGGTAGCTTCAAGGTCTTTGGCCATAAGCTTTTTCTTATATCTGTCTTCGAACCATTTGTCGGCAACTTTACGGTCGCGAAAATCTTCGTCAACAAATGTACCGCCATAAATTACCGCGGCAATACCGTGCTCCATTAATAGTTTTGTTCCCAGTCCTCCTCGTCCTGCCCAAGTATCTACAAAGCTGATGACTCCCTTTTTCACTGGAGCCGAACAAATTGCACCTATATCTGAAAATAGCGAAGCTTGCCCCACTGCCAATATTCGTGGTTCTTCTTCGTAGCGATCACCATATTCATCGTAAGCATGTTGCATCATAGAATAAACTCCACCTCTACCTTTCTCCCACACTTCATGAATATTTACGGGTTTAATATCAACCTGAATTTCTTCACCATGAATACGATTAAGATACAATATTGAAGGAGTAGTAGCTTTGCCTACAAGCGATAGAAGATTTATGCCAAGATTATCGAAAACTAGTCCGGCACCTCCCATACTCGAAATATAGAATCCATGCCACGAGGGACTTATTCCGGTAAAAACCATTCTGTTTGAACCCGGGAAAATTGACCCTGAAAGTAAACCAGTTCCAATATTTAAACTATTGTATTTATGAGCAAGATGTAACCCCAAATCTACCGGACCCCAAAATTTACCTATATTGTAGTGTAAAAGCTTATAAAAACCGTTTGAAGTGTCAATCATTAAGGTTTTCAATTCTGATTTCAGCATAATTCAATCTTTTAATCAAATTTATTTTAAAGATTAGCCAATATAACTTAAAATTCCGAGAAATCCTTATCAAAAAGGTCTTCCATTCTCAATTTTATCCTGTTATCAGATTTTTGGTCTTTATGCCTTATAGTATTGTTAACCGGTTCCAACACATAATCCTTAGCCCATTGGGGATGGTATTTTGCAAGTTCACAAATACTTTCGGTAATCTTACTAATTTCATCGTTTGTCATAGTAGGATGAATCGACATTCTAATCCACCCTGGTTTCTCCGAAAAATCGTAGTGGTTAATTAATTCAGTAATATGTTTGGAGTCTTCTCTTTTTAGGTTCAATAAATAATGCCCGTAAGTTCCTGCACACGAACAGCCTCCACGAACCTGAATTCCAAATTTATCGTTTAATAATTTTACACCTGCATTGTAATGAAGTTTATCAATATAAAATGAAATTACTCCAAGTCTTTCTTTCTGGTTATCGGCAAGAATATGGAGGTTATCAACTTTGCACAAACCCGCCCAAAGTAAATCTATCTGTTCTTTTTCTCTTTGAAGAATATTTTCAACTCCCATTTCTTCTTTAAGCTGCAAGGTAAGGGCTACTCTTATGGTTTGAATAAATCCAGGAGTACCTCCATCTTCACGAGCTTCAATACTATCAACATATTTATGCCCACCCCAAGGATTTGTCCAATCAACAGTACCACCCCCTGGATTATCAGGGATAGTGTTTCTGTAGAGCTCCTGATTAAACAAAAGAATTCCGCTACTTCCGGGACCTCCTAAAAACTTATGAGGAGAAAAATAAATTGCATCTAAATATTCTTCGGGGTCGGCAGGATGCATATCGATTTTTACATAAGGTGCAGAATATGCAAAATCAACAAAACAATATCCACCTGCACGATGAATCATTTTTGCTAATTTGTAATAGTTATTTTCTATCCCTGTAACATTTGATGCAGCCGAAACAGCAGCTATCTTTGTTTGACGATTTTTATGTTTTTCAAGTAATTCTTCAAAATGTTGATAATTAACTAGACCGTCTTTGTCAGGCATAATTATTTCAACATCAGCAATAGTTTCTAACCAACTTGTCTGATTACTATGGTGTTCCATGTGTGTAATAAATACAACAGGACGTTTTTCTTCAGGGATTTTAATTCTATTTCTGAATTTCTCATGAATCTTCATTCCCAAAATTCGCTGAAACTTATTCACAACACCTGTCATTCCGGAACCCGCAGAGATAAGCACTTCATTTTCACCTGCATTTACATGCGATTTTATAATCTCTCTTGCTTTATGATAAGCATAAGTCATTGCCAACCCTGTGGTATTTGTTTCGGTATGGGTATTTGCCACAAAAGGCAGAAAGTCATTACACAATCGTTCTTCCAAAGGCTTATAGCTTCTTCCACTTGCTGCCCAATCTGCGTAAATTATTTTTTTCTCTTCCTTAAAAGGGTTTATAAAAGTCTGGTTTATTCCGATAATATTATCTCTGAATTTATTGAAATAGTTCTCCATAAAACATGGGTATTTAACATTAAATCAATCTAATAGCAAATCCTTGCAAAATGTGTCAAATATAATACTTATAACTTGACATAATTTAATAATTATACAATGTAGAAATGCCTTATTGGTTGTGAGTACCATTAGTAAGTTTTTTAAAAACTCTTTCTAATGCAGACACTCCCACTAAAGTAATTAAAACCAAAACAGCAATTATTATAGCAGCAATATTATTCCCGGTACCAATAAGAGCACCAAGACCAGCCAACACCCAAATAATAGCTGCAGAAGTAACTCCGTGTACTAAACCGCCTTTAGTTAAAATTATACCTGCACCTAAAAAACCCACACCGGAAACAATTTGTCCGAGAACACGAGACGGGCTATTGTCGCCCACATAAGAATCAGCAATAACAATAAACAAATAAGAAGCCAAACATACTAAAATACTCGTTCTGATACCTGCAGGTTTACCTCTTAGTTGCCGCTCTAATCCTATAATTGTACCACATAGAAAAACAGTTCCTATACTTGCTAAGTTAAGAGGTGAAATGAATTCATTTATTTCATGCATAGTTAATGATAATTTAAGTTTTAAACTTATTCAAAAATAATAATATTTTTATGTTATAAGAGATGTTTTTTATCTGTTGCTCAAAAAGTATGATCTCTATATAAATTAAGTTCGATAAGTAATGCCGGTTAATAAAGCAATTGAAACTTTTTAAGTATAGAGCAATCAAATAAGTATTTAATTATATTTTTGTGTTTTGAAATTATTAAAAGCAATTATGGAAGACTTATTCAAGAAATTAATCAGCCACAGCAAAGAATACGGTTTTATTTTTCAAAGTAGTGAAATATACGATGGGCTTAGTGCAGTTTACGATTACGGGCAATATGGTGCTGCCTTAAAAAACAATATTAGAGATTATTGGTGGAAAGCAATGACTCAGCTGAATGAAGAGGTTGTAGGAATTGATTCGGCTATTTTTATGCACCCTATGGTTTGGAAAGCTTCTGGTCATGTTGATGCTTTTAATGATCCATTAATTGATAACAAAGACAGTAAGAAACGCTATCGTGCCGATGTTCTTATTGAAGAGCATATCGAAAAGATGCAACAAAAAATAAACAAAGAAGTTGAAAAAGCACGAAAACGTTTTGGTGATGCCTTTGACGAGAAACAGTTTTGCGAAACTAACCCACGAGTTTTAAAATACTCTGAAAAAATCAAAGATGTTACCGAAAAAATGGTTGATTATCTTGATAATAACAAGCTTGATGATTTAAAAAAATTGATAGAAGAGGAGGGGATTGTTTGTCCGATATCAGGTTCGCGTAACTGGACTGACGTAAGGCAATTTAATTTAATGTTTGACACGAAACTTGGTTCTTTAGCGGAAGGTAGTAATACGATTTACTTACGACCTGAAACTGCCCAAGGTATTTTTGTAAATTATCTTAATGTTCAAAAAACCGGAAGGATGAAACTTCCGTTTGGGATTGCCCAAACCGGTAAGGCTTTTCGTAACGAGATAGTTGCCAGACAATTTATTTTTCGTATGCGTGAATTTGAACAAATGGAAATGCAATATTTTGTAAAACCTGGTACAGAAAAAGAATGGTTTGAGTTGTGGCGCGAACGCCGCATGAACTGGCATAATTCGTTTGGTTTCGATGCAAATAAATTCCGCTGGCATAAGCACGATAAACTTGCACATTATGCCAATGCAGCATACGATATTGAATTTGAATTTCCATTTGGTTTTAAAGAACTTGAGGGGATACATAGTCGCACAGACTTTGATTTAAAACAGCATCAGGAATTTTCAGGTAAAAAACTTCAGTTTTTCGATCTGGAAGCTGGCGAAAGTTATGTACCATACGTTGTAGAAACATCAATAGGTTTAGACAGAACTTTTCTTATGATTCTTACAGCTGCATATTGCGAAGAAACAGTAGGCAACGAAGAACGTGTAGTTTTAAAAATCCCTGCTCCAATTGCTCCTATTAAAGCAGCAATTATGCCACTTGTAAAAAAAGACGGCTTACCCGAAATTGCCAGAGAAATTATTAATGAATTAAAATTTGATCTTACTTGTCAATATGATGAAAAAGACAGTATCGGTCGCCGTTATCGCCGCCAAGATGCAATTGGAACTCCATTTTGCATTACAGTTGACCACCAAACTATCGAAGACAAAACCGTAACTATTCGTTATCGCGATAGCATGGAACAAGAGCGTATTCCTATAGAAAAAGTAAGTAAAATTGTTCGAGAAAAAGCTGATATTCGGAACTTATTGAAAAAACTTTAGCCAAGTATTGGTCATAGTCAGGGTCTGACTACTAACTAATACTCGTCATTATCAACCATCCATTGCGCATTTCGGCGTATCATCTCTTCGAGTTCTACACCTTGTTCAATTGCTTGCTGTTGTACCTTTTGCAACCATTCTTTATTCGTTTTAATAGCATTTATATAAAACTCAAAACTACCAAGAGGTGCATCATTTTCAGCACGGTCTGCAGCTTCTTGCCATAAAGCATCTTTTAATGAGATATTATTAGCTCTGGCGTATGCATAAACAGCCAAAAACTGTTCCCTATCTTTGGTAATATCAGTAAGATGGTAAACAAGTGGTTCTGAATGATAAGCGGGATTAAGATATTTATACATTATTTCTTCAAAATTCCAGAAGAAAGCATGAAGAAAACGTTCTGTACATTCAAGCACAATAATATCTCTTTTAAGAACTTCAGCAGGTATATCCAAATTGAAATTATATAAGTTTTTAATATAAAACTGAGGATATACCATTACATTATAATACCAGAAATTGTAATGTTTGTAAAGATATTCGGGGATAGGATTTTTTAGCCAATGAAAAACATAACTATCTCCAACAAATAGAATATCTACTTCAGGATTTTTTGCAGTATCATCAAATGCAAATTTTGGATAAGCTAATTCTTTTTCGGGCAATCTGAATATCAAATTCATTAATTCTCCAATGTCATAATCTTGACCTCTTGGGATATTAGACAACTCGATATGTGAAGGTTTAAGTTCGGGGATATGTTTGTGTGTAAGATTGCGTGCAGCAGTTAAAAAAGTGTCTAAAGCCAGATAAAAACCATAATCGCTCCAGTGAACCCCATAGGTTGGGAAAAGTGGCCAACTTGCAGTATCTTTCATTTCGATAAAGTAGGTATGCAAATCGATATGGTTAATATTTAATTCATTAAGTTTTTTTACCATGTAATCATGATTATTCTCAGGGCACGTCTTCTCTGTGTACATCATACTGTCGGGAATATTTTCGGGCATATATCCGGCTTTACCCGGAGCCATTACCACAAGAAGCTGAACACCTCTTTTTTGCAAAGTATCTTGTAAAAACTTAATTCTTTGCATTCGCATATCAATTAGCTCTCGCCCAATAAAAAATTCTCCCGTGTAATTATAAATATAATCAGATTGAAAACACTGACGATTCTTTCCTAATACCACACCTGCTGCATTTGTTTTATTGTAAAGTGAATACTGCATTTGATTATTAAGCCTTACCAAACTTGGTCTGAACACCTGCGATTGATTTAGCCAGTCTGTTAAGCTATCTTGATATTGTCCTGCAAACCATCTATCTATATTGAATAATGGTTTTGGGATGCTATCGGTAAAACCGTTTAAGGGGCTAATTTTTACAGGAATGAAGCCCGTGTATTGCTGGAATACAGGTATTAGCAACACCGACATTAGAACTATAAATATCAAATATTTCAATTTAATACTCATTATTAAAATCGATAATAAATAAATGGATTAAATCCTGATGAACTTATTATTGAAACAGATATTATTAATAATAAAAGACAAATAAATGCCATTAATAGATATCGAGATTTTGTGTAATCAGCAAAAAACACTTTTTGTTCTATTTTAGCTCCAAACGGGAAAGCAACCATAAATGAGAATATAACAGCAAATACTAACATTGTCCAGAATTCTCTATCGAAATATTCTATTCCTCCAAAATCGAAAGCGAATAATTTGCCTATATAGCCGGTTGCATATCCAAAAGTTTCTGATCTAAAAAACACCCACCCAATAATTGCGATAATAAATGTAATTATAATACTAGGGTATTTACCAATTTTATTATAGAATTTTAGTAAAAACAAGCGGTCGAGGATAAGGAATAATCCATGGTATGCACCCCAAATCACGAAAGTCCATGAAGCACCATGCCACAAACCTGATATTAAGAAAACAACCCACAAATTAAAGTACAATCTGAATTTTGTATTAACTCTGTTTCCTCCAAGTGGAATATACAAATAATCACGCATCCATCTTCCGAGAGTCATGTGCCAACGCCGCCAGAATTCAGTGATACTACCCGATATATATGGATTGTTGAAGTTTTCAGGAAATTTGAAGCCAATCATTCTTCCAATACCAATTGCCATGTCGGAGTAGCCCGCAAAATCGAAATAGATTTGGAAAGTATATGCTAGCAAACCTATCCAAGCCGTACCTGTTGACATATCGGCAGGAGCCATACTAAAAATTCTGTCGGCTTGTTCACCCATTACGTTTGCAATAAGCACCTTTTTTGACAAACCAATTATAAATCTATATAAACCAAGAACCTTATTATCTATAGTTTCGTTTGCACTTCTATCGGTTAATTGATCGGCAATTTCGTTGTATCGAACAATAGGCCCAGCAATTAGCTGAGGGAATAATAAAATGTAAAGGCACAAATCTGTGATTTTCTCAAGAGGTTTATGCTGCCCTCGATACACATCAATTGCGTAAGTGAATTTTTGAAAAGTAAAAAAGGATATCCCAATTGGCAATGCTATTTTTGTCCAGTGAACAGCGTTCATCCCCATAGCATTAAGAATAGCATTTAAATTATCTACAAAAAAGTTAGCATATTTAAAGTAAGCCAGCAAGCCAATATTTAGCACAATTGTTGCACCTACAAGCCAACGGCGTTTGCTACCTGTACTCTTGTACATTTCTTTTACAATATAGAAGTCGGCAATAATAGAGGCTAACACTATAAAAACAAATTGTGGTGCACCCCATGCATAATAAAACAAACTCGCAATAAGAGCAACATAATTTTTATATTTTTCGGCAGATAAGTAATAAATTACCAAAAATATAGGGAAAAAATACAGAAGGAATATTGTACTGCTAAAAACCACTTTTTTCGATTTTAAAAAGTTAAATATTTCACATAATTTGCAAAAATGCTAAAATTAATTTAATAATCTATTAAAAAGATTAATATTTTGATAAGCATAAATTGGTTTTAATTATTATATAGTATTAAAACCTAATATTTAAGGATACTTTAAATTTTATTTAGAAAGAAGTTTGTAGGTCTTTACAATAACTTTTTATAATTCTTGATGTAATAAATCTAAGATTTGGTTAGTTATTGTTTTTTCATTATTTTTGTTTAGTTGAAATGTCCTGTATTTTATAAAGCTTGGTGTTGAACTCAAAAACAAAGAATTCAAAAGACTTTATAAAATATCAACATTCATATTTTATGTATCTATTATTTTTTATAATTTTTAGTTTCTTATTTAATAAAATTTTATTTATTTGGAAAAAGTTAATGTTTTAGTAATTGGAGGTGGTGCTTCAGGCTTACAAGCCGCTATTAGTGCCAAAACATTTTACCCTGAAAAATCAGTAGTTGTAATTAGACAAGAAGAAAAAATGCTTGTCCCTTGTGGAATTCCATACATTTTGGGTTCTTTAGAAAATAGTGATAAAAACATTCTACCTGACAAATTACTAATAAATGTGGGAGTAGATATTAAAATTGGTGAGGTTACAGCATTAAATATTAAAGACAAAGAGTGTTTATTATCAGATGGACAGAAAATATATTTTGAAAAACTTATTATAGCAACCGGCTCTGTACCAACTAAGCCTAAATGGTTAAAAGGGAACGATCTTGAAAACGTATTTACTATCCCCAAAAACAAAGTTTATTTAGACAAGATGTACAGTAAGCTTAAAGGGCTTAAAAAAGTTATTACAATTGGTGCCGGGTTTATTGGAGTTGAAGTATCTGATGAAATGAATAAAGCTGGTTGGGATGTTACATTACTTGAAATAGAACCTTATATTCTTAATAAAGCATTTGATAAAGAGTTTGGTGTAAAAGCTGAGGAATTGCTTACAAATAGAGGCGTAAAAGTAATTACTAATAAAGGAGTAAAAGAAATTACTTGGTAAAAACGGAAAAGTAGATCATATTGTACTTACCAACGGTGAAACTCTTGAGGCTGATGCTGTAATACTTTCAATGGGTTATGCTCCCAATACTGAACTAGCAAAAAAATCGGGTATTGAGTTAAACGAATTAGGCTTCATAAAAACATGTGAGTATATGCGTGTAAATAATTGTTCAACTGATATTTTTGCTGTAGGAGATTGTGCTGAAAAACGTGATTTTCTTACTCGAAAACTCAATGCTACTATGTTAGCATCAACTGCATGTGCAGAGGCTCGTATTGCCGGAATGAATGTATATGAATTAAGTCCTTGTAAAACTTTTAGTGGCACTATCGCTATTTATGACACAGCAATCGGTGATATAGCATTTGGTACAGCAGGTATTACAGAAGAAAAAGCAATTAGTGAAAAGTTTAATATTATATCGGGCAGTTTTACAGGAATGGACAAACATCCCGGAACTCTCCCTAACACACATGAACAAACTGTTAAACTAATTGTTGCTGCCGATTGTGGAATGATTATAGGTGGAGAAGTTTGCGGAGGAAGTAGTGTGGGAGAATTAACTAATCTTATTGGGTTCTTAATTCAAAATCGCACAAATATAAAAACTTTATTAGCTGCACAAATTGGGACACATCCTTTATTAACAGGCAGTCCGGCAGGATATCCGTTAATTAAAGCTGCTGAAGTTATAGCTAAAAAATTGAAAAATATTAGATAAAACAGAACATAGATAAGTTCAGTTCTGTAATATTTTAATAATATTTACAATAATTATTCAGGGGAAGATTACAATCTTCCCCTGAATAATTTATTGGATCAAAATGATTTTGACAAACCTGTTAAAATTCAGAATTTTAACATAAGAGACAAGGCTAAATAGCTTTCACACACTAAAACAAAAGAAGTTCCTTATCCTAAACTATATTCATTGGTTCAAGGATATTACAGAATCTGGATTTAAGGTATTAGCTTTTTACTATCTTTATGCAAAAAATCAATATTAAGCAATGAAAAATCAAGCTAAGTTTGACCGCATGCTAAAAATGTTAATGTATATTGCCGGATTTGGCAAATCACTTAAAGATATTTCAGATCATTTTAAAGTTTCTGAACGAACTGTATATCGATATATTGATACCTTTAGAAATGCAGGATTTATTATTAGTCAAAAAAATGGCTATTATAATATTGATAAACAATCGCCATCTTTAAAGGCTCTTAGCGACTTACTTCATTTTACACAAGAAGAAGCATATATTTTAGAAAAGGCTATTCACTCAATTGATGACAATAATTTGTTTAAAACAAATTTAATAAAGAAATTGTATTCGGTTTATGATTTTGGTCGCTTACCCGCAAGTATCATAAAACACGAAAATGCAAGTAAAGTACATAACATAATAACAGGTATAAAAGACAAGAAACAAATTCTTTTAAGGCAATATAGTTCAGCTAATAGTTCCATTATTCGCGACAGATTGGTAGAAGCATTCGGATTTACTACAAATTATATTTCGGTATGGTGTTACGAACCCGAAAGTAAAAAAAATAAACTTTTCAAAACTAGCAGAATAGGTTCAGTAACATTAATTGACAAAAGTTGGCAATATGAAAATGAACATAAAGAGGGATTAATTGATGTTTTCAGAATAAGTACCTACGAAAAAATACCTGTAAAATTCGAGTTAAGTTTACGTGCTCAAAACCTTTTAATTGAAGAATATCCGCTTACCGAAAAATATATACGCAAAATTGATGAATCGCTTTACCTGTTTGATGGTTGGGTATGTAACCTTGAAGGAGTTGCTAGGTTTATTATGGGCTTACCCGGCGAAGTTAGAATCATATCTCCTAATAGTTTAAAACAACACATAAAAGAAAAATTATCAAATAATTTCTCCTACTGACGCAAGTTGTCAGTTAGAGGCTTTACATTTGTTCTGTAAATAAGATTATAAACCATAAAAACAGAACAATTATGAAACGCAAATACTTTTCTCACTTCAATATTGCAGGTTTTACATACTACGAAGGAGCAATAGTTTTTGAAGAATTACAAATTGGAACTATACTAGAACTTAAATCCGAACCCGACAATAAGTTTGATGATAATGCAGTTGCAATTTATTACAAAGACCACAAACTAGGATTTATTCCCAGAAGTATTAATCAGCCAATTAGAACTTTACTCGATACCGGTTATGATATTTTTGAAGCGAGAGTTCAGGTTAAAAGGCCGGAAACATACCCCGAGAAGCAAATTTCAGTTATTATTTACGCAAAGTATAACGAATAAGTTTTTACTATAGTTCAGTTTAGCTGTTTGTAAATACCCACAAACTTCCGATAACAGGAACATAATTGGAAGTAAATTGTGGGTATTTTATTCTTGCAAATAGCATAGAAATTCTAATAAAATCCCTTTATCTTAGCCGTAAAATATTTAACAATTTGTTATGGGTAATAATTCAAAAGGAATTCATGTAAGAAAAGCATCCGGCGAACTTGAAATCTTTGACATTGAAAAGCTGAAACAGTCTTTACACAAAGCAGGTGGCAATGAAGAGCTTATTGCTAATATAACATCAGATATTAAAGACTGGATACAAGACGGGATAAGTACCAAAAAGCTATATTCTCAAGCATTTAAACTTTTAAACAGAAAAAACCGTTTAAATGCTTTACGCTATAAACTAAAGCAAGCCTTATACGAGTTAGGACCTTCAGGCTATCCATTCGAACACTTTATGGGAGAGATTTATCGCAGATGGGGTTATAATGTAGAAGTAGGAAAGGTAATTGAGGGTTCTTGTATAAGTCACGAAATGGATGTTATAGCTACAAACCAAAGAAATCAAATCTTTTTGGAGTGTAAGTATTCAAGCCATCAGGGAAAGTATGTCAGCATACATGTGCCACTCTATGTAAAAGCACGTGTAGATGATATAATTATTAGAAGAGAAAACACTCCTGAATATTCAGGATTGAACTTTTCGGGAGGCGTTATAAGTAATACTCGTTTTTCGCCTGACTCTATTGCTTACAGCAAATGTTACAATCTATCTTTATTAGGTTGGGACTACCCTACTGGTAACGGATTAAAAGAAATTATGGAACGAGAAAAAATATTCCCGATAACAATACTTCATGAACTTACCAAAAAACAGATTTCTATATTATTAGAATTAGGGTTGGTAACTTGTAAACAATTGAAAGAGAACTTAAAATCTTTAGATGAGCTTAATTTAAGCAAAAATATGTTAAAGAAACTTAGAGAAGACCTCGAAAATATTGATTTTTATTAATAACAATTACATTTTTTAAACATTTTTGTAGCAATTTAAATAAACTTATTCACATGTTTTATAAATTATATAATTAATTAGTGAGTTTAGAATTGCTTTGTGTATTTTTGTGCAATTATTGTTGAAATATATACATATAATGAAAAAATATCTTATAATCTTATCTTTGCTTTGTGTGGGATACTCTGTTTTTTCGCAAGTAGAAAAAGATACAACAAGACAAGAAGCAGTTGAAAATTCTGCTCCCGTAATAAGCTTAAGCATCTCTGACGTTGATGGAGACGAAGACTCTCAGGATATTAGCGGTCTTTTACAATCATCAAAGGATATTTTTGTTTCTACTGCCGGATATACTTTTGGGCAATCGAGATATAATATCAGAGGTTACGACAGCGACAATACTCAAGTGATGATTAATGGAGTTACGGTAAATGATATTAACTCAGGAAGAGCTTACTGGAGCAACTGGGGCGGACTAAATGATGCTACACGCAATACAGTAGTATTAAGCGGATTAGGATTTTACGATTATGGTTTTGGCAGAATCGGTGGAGCTACAAATATTATCACAAGAGCTTCAGAATATATCCCACAAACCAGAGTATCATACTCCTTAGCTAATAAAAGCTATAACAACAGATTAATGTTTATCCATTCAACAGGTTTGATGGAAAACGGCTGGGCATTTACTGCAAGTGGTTCAAAACGTTGGGCAGTAAATGGATATAGCGAAGGTAGTTTTTACGACGCATATTCGTACTTTGTTGCAGCCGAGAAAAAACTAAACAATAAACATAGTTTTGGCTTAACTATCTTTGGTTCTCCAAGCCGAAGAGGTGGCTCAAGTGTTAGTATCCAAGAAATATATGACCTTACAGGAGATCATTATTACAATTCTAACTGGGGTTATCAGAACGGAGAAGTTAGAAACGCCAGAGTTAGTAATTATCATCAGCCACATTTTATGCTAACTCATTATTACGACATAAACGAAAAAATGAGCTTAACTTCTTCATTGCACTACACATTTGGAAGAGGAGGAAGCACAGCTCTTAATTGGTACGATGCAGCCGACCCACGTCCCGATTATTACCGGTATCTACCAAGCTATTGGGAAGAGCAAAATCCATTTATGGTAAATTATCTTACAAACCTATGGCAAAATGACGAACTTTATCGCCAATTAGACTGGGACGCCTTTTACGATGCTAACCGTAATAACCTATACACTGTAAATAATGTTAATGACATAGATGGAAACAATGTAACAGGATATAGATCAAAGTATATTATCGAAGATAGAAGAAACGACATTGCTCAATTCGATTTCAATACTACTCTTAAGCATAATATAAATCCTGATTTAGCAATGATTTCAGGAATCAATATCACAAAAAATCGTGGTCATCATTTTAAAGAAATTGTTGACCTACTTGGCGGTGATTGGTGGTTAGATATAGACCAATTTGCCGAACGCGACTTTAATGATGAATATACATCTCAAAGTGATATCGAAAATTATAACAGACTCGTTACAGAAGGCGATGTTTTTGGATATAATTATTATTCAGATATAAATATCTATGATGCATTTACTCAAATTCAGTATAAAACAAATTATCTTGACTTTTATGCAGGAATAGATTTATCTTATACAGAATTCTGGCGTACCGGAATGATGAGAAACGGGAAGTTTCCAAGTAATTCAAAAGGAGAATCAGAACATCAACAGTTTTTTAACTATAATATAAAAGGAGGAGTTAATTATAAAATTACAGGACGTAATTTCTTGATTTTGAATGCTGCTTATCTTACAAAAGCACCTTATTTCAGATATTCATATGTTTCTCCACGTACACGTAACGATGCAGTTGAAGGATTGTCAAGCGAAACCATTATGACCGGCGATTTAAGCTATATATACAGAAGCCCATTTGTGCAAGCCAGAATTACAGGATATTACACAGACTTTACAGATCAGTTGTTCAACGTTAGCTTTTATCATGACGAACTTAACACATTTGTAAATTATATAATGACCGGTGTTGATAAACTTCATTATGGCGGTGAACTTGGAGTAGAGGTAAAAGCATCTGCAACATTAACACTTCATGGTGTACTTGGGTATGGACAATATATCTATAATTCGCGTCCAACAGTTACTATTGCTCAAGACAACGATTCGGAAATTCTTGCCGAAAACAGAACTGTATATCTAAAAGATTATCATGTAGGCGGAATGCCCGAACTGGCAGCCTCTGTAGGATTTAAATACAATGCACCAAAATATTGGTTTGTAGGTGTTAATGGAAATTATTTTGGAGAAAACTATGTTACTCCAAACCCTGAAAGACGTACCGAAGAAACACTAACAGCTTATATTTCTACCGACCCACAATTAGAAGTAATATTAGAACAAGAAAAATTAGATCACGGCTTTACTATTGATATTTGGGGTGGTAAATCATGGAAAATTGATGATTACTATTTAGGTTTTACTTTGAGTGTTAACAACATTCTAAATAATAAAGATTTGAAAATTAAAGGTTTTGAGCAATACCGCTTCGAACCTTCCGATTACGATAAGTTCCCTAATAAATACTATTATATGTATGGAAGAACTTATTTCCTTAATGTGTATTTTAGATTTTAAATAAATATAAATTGAAAAAATGAAATATTTAGCTATTAAAATATCAGTATTAATAATAGTTCTTGCAGGTTTAAATTCTTGCGAACTTGAACCAGACACTCCACCAATTACAGAGGCAAACACCGATCTGTTTCTTAACATTGCAGACATATATCAGATACATGCCGATAGTGGAGATAACTATACTTTTACCGATGATTATATGTTGTTTGCAACTGTAACAATGGACGACTCAAATGGGAATATTTATAAAGAAGCTTATGTACAGGACTCAACAGGTGGAATTAATTTATACAAATTAAGCACTGCCGGACTTACCAGAGCAGGTCAAAAAATCAGAATTAATTTAAATGGAGCTTCTATTGTTGACTATAGCGGTAAAATGGAAATTGTATTCGATGGAATTTTAGATGCAAGTAAAAATATCATTATTCAGAGTAATAATGCTGCAATAGAACCCGCAGAGATAAGCATACCCGACCTAGAAACAAACGATTATGAATGTAAGCTTGTAAAAGTAGTAGATGTTCAATTTGCTGACAATGAATTAGGAAAAACATATGCAGATGGCGTAAACAATACAACACAAAACAGAATCTTAGTTGATTGTAATGGAAATCAACTTACTGTAAGAACAAGCGGGTATGCCGATTTTGCTGCTGATACAGTTGCCGAAGGAAGAGGAAGCATTGTTGGTATTGCTACAACTTTTATAGGATACACAGGCACTGTTACTCGCCAACTAATAATACGCTCGATAGAAGAAGTACAACTTGACAGCACAAGATGCGATAATTAAAAAATTAATTGAATTAAATTATATTGACAATGAAATATAAATATTTAATATTAGTGCTAATACCAATTTTGATGTTTTTATCATCATGTATTCAAAACTCGTTTGAGGAGCCACCTGAAGTTACTATACCAGTTGGAGAAGCTCTTACTATTGGAGATTTACGTCAAATGTATATCGATAGCATACTTACGGGACCATATATCACCTATAAATTTACCAATGATTATTCTGTTTACGCAGTTGTAACTATGGACGATAAATCAGGTAACATTTATAAAAGTGCTTTTATTCAGGACAATACCGGAGCAGTTAATTTACATATGCAAGCCTCTGGAGGTTTGTATCTAGGCGATTCTATCAGACTTAACCTAAATGGCTGTATTCTTGGCGATTACGAAGGTATGTTGCAAATTGATTCGGTTCATGTTGAAAAAAATATTAGAAAAATTGCTACACACATGTTCAGAACACCCAAATTGCTTACTATTCCACAGATAAATACCGGATTGTATCAAGCACAACTTATACAATTAGAAGATGTTCAGTTTATTGAAAGTGATTTAGGTAAAACTTTTGCTGATGGTGAAAATCTATTAACAGAAAATCGTACTCTTGAAGATTGTAACGGAAACCAATTAATTGTTAGAACAAGTGGATATTCAAGTTTTGCAAGTGAACAGATTCCAGAAGGAAAAGGAGAAATAATAGGAATATTAAGCCAGCACCGTGATGAATGGCAGCTATATATTCGTAAAATGGATGAAGTTAATATGGATGGTTTAAGGTGTGGAGAATATATTGCTATACTAGAAGAAAACTTTGATAATGTAGTTCAGGGAGCAGATATTGCACTTACAGACTGGACAAACTTTGGCAGTATTCTTTGGAAGGGTGTAAACAACGGATACGACACCATGGCACGTGTGGGTGGTAGCGGAGAAAATACTTCATGGCTGATTACTCCTGAATTTAGCATAGAAGAGCATCCAAACCTAAAACTAAGCTTTATTACTAGAGCAATGAATCTAAATCAATCAAGCTTGAAGGTTTATATCTCTTCTGATTTTACAAGTGGTTCGAACCCTGAAGACGCAACATGGACAGAATTTACCAATGTAATAATTGCTTCTTCTGCGAACAATACTAATTCTGGAGATATTGATTTATCAGACTACTCAGGGAATGTACATATTGCATTTAAATATAACTGCTCAGCAACAGGATCAGGATCTTATTTCCTTGATAATGTTTTGGTTTTTACTGATTAGTTAAAAAGATAATTCCTGTAATCTTTTTAAGCATTACCAAATGCTTCAATTGCCTTTTTAATTCGTAAGACAGTTTCTCCTCTACCAATTATTTCGGCAATATCAAACACATGAGGACCTTTTCCGGCTCCTACCAATGCCAATCTAAATGGCGTCATAACTTTTCCGAAACCAAGTTCTTTAGCTGCAATCATTTCTTTTACTTTGGTTTCGAGATTATTGGCTTCAAATTGATCAATTTTATTCAATAACAACATTAAATCAGTCATTATTTCAGCTGTATCTTCTTTCCATGCTTTTTTAGCAAACTTTTCATCGTAATTGTCGGGAGTTTTATAAAAGAAATAAGCTTCGTTCCACAACTCAGAGACAAAACTAATACGTTCTTTTAGTAAGCTGCAAATCTTTATATCTTTAGAAAAATCAGATTTTATATTATGCTTTTTCAGCTCTTCGGCAAACAATAACGCCAGTTTTTCGTCCGGCATTTTATGCAGATATTGCTGATTAAACCATTTTGCCTTTTCGGGGCTAAATCTACTCCCGCTCTTACCAACTCTTTCAATAGAAAATTCTTCAATAAGTTCGTTAACACCCATAATTTCTCTTTCATCTCCTGGATTCCAACCCAATAATGCTAGCATATTAATAAAAGCTTCCGGCAAATAACCATCTTCACGATACCCCCTATATATCTCACCTTCGGGAGTTTTATATTCTATAGGAAAAACCGGAAATCCCATTTTATCTCCATCTCGTTTACTCAATTTACCTTTACCTTCGGGTTTAAGTATTAACGGAAGATGAGCAAAAAGAGGAGCTTTCCAACTAAGTGCTTCATAAAGCATTACGTGCAATGGCAAAGAAGGCAACCATTCTTCGCCTCTAATAACATGACTTATTTGCATCAAATGGTCATCAACAATATTGGCAAGATGATATGTTGGTAATCCATCCGATTTAAATAAAACCTTATCATCTGTTTCGTTGCTGTTAAATTTAATTTCACCCCTTACTAGGTCGTTTATTACAATTTCCTTATCAATAGGAGTTTTAAATCTTACAACATAAGGAGTATTGTTTGCAATTAATTTTTCGCACTCTTCTTTAGAAAGAATTGTTGAGTTTTTAAGTTTTTCGCGAGTAAAGGCGTTATACACAAAAGGAGTTTTTGAATTCTCTGCCTCTTTACGCAAATTATCAAGCTCATCGGGAGTGTCAAATGCATAATATGCATTATCGCTGGCAATAAGTTTTGCTACATATTCTTTATAAATTCTACTTCGCTCACTTTGCTTATAAGGACCGTAATTACCCCCATTTTGCACACTTTCGTCTGGCTCTATACCACACCATTTCAATGATTCCACTATATATTCTTCGGCTCCCTTAACATATCGTGTTTGATCTGTATCTTCAATTCTTAAAATGAAAACACCACTGTGCTTTTTAGCAAACAAATAGTTATATAAAGCTGTCCTTACTCCTCCAATATGCAGTGGTCCGGTAGGACTTGGGGCAAAACGTACTCGTATTTTACTCATAAAATTGTTTTTTGCAAAATTATCAATAATTCATCACTATAAAAAACAAGATATTTATATTATAAGGAATTATAAATGATTATACTATATTTGCTTCTATAAAATAAAACTATGCACCCCAAATATAAAAAACAGCTAGTTTTAATTTTACTCTTCGGATTATTTTTAAGAGTATTATTTACTTTGTTTGGTGCTGAATTATATTTTGGAAGGTCTGATTTTTATTATCAAGAAGACACATATTCATATACACAAGCCGCAAAAAATCTTATAGATTATGGTAGCTATAAAACCTCTTTAGATGCTGATAATTATAGTACCGGTAGAACACCTACATATTCATTATTCATTGCATTAATATATCTAATTTCGGGGAAGAATATGTATATTGCAATGCATTTAATCATGTGGATTCAAGTATTATTAGACACATTGTGTATTATATTGTTGTTCTCAATATCACGTAAATTGTTTAATAGTCAAAGACTTGGGTTAGTAATTGCCGGGTTATATGCGATATATCCTTTTGTTATTTTCAGAACGCCATTAATTGCCAGCGAATCGTTGGGAATAATTCTAATGATAGTATCACTATACTTTTTTGTTAAAGATAAAAAATACGATTATTTAATTAGTGGAATTATTATTGGGGCTGCTATATTATGCAAAATTCAGATTGCAGCTATTATTCCATTTATGTTAGTTTATATTTTAATAACCAAATTAATAATTATAAAAAGACATATATTACATCTTGTCTTTTTTATATTAGGATTAGCAATTGTTTATTTACCATGGCCTATAAGAAATTATTATATTACAGGAGATGTTGTACTTACTCTTAGATTAGGCGGTGAATATGAAAGCATTGAATCTGATGTGTTAGCTTTTAAACAATACATAAATACCGTTCAGTCAGGATTTGAACCACAGCTTTCACAAATTGTAAACGGGAAATCTGTAGATTGGCCTCAAAAGTGTTATTTGAGTTACGAAGATTCAATAAAATTGCGAAAAGCAGAATATCTTTCTCAAAACTGCGGTTCAGGCTTTAGAAAGTATAGTACTTACTGGAACAAGGAGAATCACGGATTTTCGGGTACTGAAAGTTGCAATAAAGAAATATCTTCCTTATTTTCTGAACTTAGAGCTAAACAGATTGAAAAATATCCCTTTGATTATAAAGTTAAAGTTCCACTTGGTAATTTAAAAACAGCTCTACTAAAATCATCTCTACATGATGCACCCAACAAAGTAATCAGCTTCCTTGCTTTAGGGTTATTCATTTTTAGATCCTTATTATTACTTCTTGGGATTTTTGGTATTTACTTTATGATACGACATAAATTAATGTTCTGGATAATAAGTAGCGGATTCTTTTTACTCCTATATTATTATATTTGTTTTGTAACAAGAAATATAGAAATGCGCTACTTATTACCAGCTGATGTTTTAATGCTAATACCAGCAGCCTATCTAATTACTATCTCTTATAAATGGGTAGCAATCAAAATACAAAGACGTAAGCCGGAGCACTTTAAGATATAAAATTGTTTTAGTTAGAAAAATTAAACAGATACAACCTCTTTTACTTCAGGTACGTCTTTTTTAAGTTTTTCCTCCACTCCAAGTTTAAGAGTTTGCACACTATATGGACAAGAACCACATGCACCAAGCAGTTTAACTTTTACTATCATATCATCTGTAAGTTCTACAAATTCAATATCTCCACCATCAGCCACTAAGTAAGGGCGAACTTCGTCAATAGACTTTTTTATTTTTTCTGTTAATTCTTCCATTCTTATTAATTTTATTTATGAGTAACTTTTACAATTTTAGTTGGTTCAAACTTATCATTACGCTCATCAACTTCTTTTATAACATTGTCAGAAAGTTCTTCAAATGCTTTAAGAGTAATCTCGGTTTTAAACACAGCTGCAGGGTTACCATCGTCTCCGGCTTCTCTTACCGATTGCACTAAAGGAATTTGACCTAACAGAGGAACATTAAGTTCTTGTGCTAGCCTTTTACAACCTCCATCACCAAATATAAAATACTTATTATTTGGTAATTCTTCGGGAGTAAACCATGCCATATTTTCTACTAAACCTAAAACGGGAACTTCAATTCCATGGGTTGCGAACATTGCTACACCTTTTCTGGCATCAGCAAGAGCTACATCCTGTGGGGTGCTAACCACAATAGCACCTGTAACAGCAACTGTTTGTACTAATGTTAGGTGGATATCACTAGTTCCTGGAGGAAGATCTACTAAAAGATAATCTAGTTCGCCCCAATGAGTATCGAGCAATAGTTGCTTTAACGCTCCTGATGCCATAGGACCTCTCCAAACCAAAGCATTTTTTGGATCAACGAAAAAGCCTATTGACAAAACTTTTACTCCAAACTTTTCTATAGGAACAATAAAGTCTTTTTCTCCAATTTTAACACCTGTTGGTTTTTCGTTTTCAACACCAAACATTTTCGGGATACTAGGTCCGTAAATATCTGCATCAATAATACCAACTCTGTAACCACCTCTGGCAAGTGCAATAGCAAGATTAACAGCCACAGTAGATTTACCTACGCCTCCTTTACCGCTTGCAACTGCAATAATGTTTCTCACATCTTTAAGTGGCTTTTCAGGTTCTATTGGAGCTTCCTTTTTCTTTAATTTAGTATTTATGCTAAGCTCAAATTCATTACCGGCAAAATCAGTGATTTTATCGGTACATTCTTTTTTGATTTTACCTAAAAAAGGATCGTTTGCTCGCTCAAACAATAAGCTAAGTTCAATCTTTCCATCTTTAACCGAAAGATTTTCGATCATTCCAAGCTCAGTAATAGGTTTCCCCTTTTCTGGATGCAAAACCGTACTTAGAATCTCTCGTAGTTTTTCTATATTTGGTAACATCTTAATAATTTTTTTATAACACAAAAATACTGTTTATAAACAATAAACTAAATTTATTTAGACTTAATATTTAAAATTATTTGTATTCCGATACTCATTCATTTTAATTAAATGTAAATTAACTCAATAGGTAAAACAAAGTTTTTATTAAATTTGTGTAATATTATTAATTTAATAATTAGCACATTGATGAAACAGCTTATTAAACATATTGTTCTAACAATAATTATTATATTTTCAGTGTGTTCCTGTTTTAAAATTGAAACATATCCCCCCGAACCTCAAATTGAATTTATTAGTTTTATCATGACTGATTCTGTTGATTCATTTGAGAATCAGGGATTAATTGGAGAATTACGTTTTTCGTTTATAGATGGCGATGGTGATTTAGGATTTATACAGCCTGGCGATACTATTACCGAAAGCATCTCAAAAACTATTTTTATAAGTGCCTTTACAAAAATTAGTGGAGAATTTTTTGAAGATACAGGGAGAATCCCTTTAAATTATCGTATTCCATATTTTGAATCTGCCGGTAATAATAAAACCCTTAAAGGAGAAATAATCGTAAAAGATATAAATCACTACCCCCCATATAAAGGCGATACAATAAAATATAAATTCTATATTAAAGATAGAGCAGGCAATAAAAGTAATATTGAAGAAACTCAAGAATTAGTGTTAGAGTGATTCAAACTCAATTTAAGAATTTACATAAAATAAAACTACCTATTATACTGTGTTCCTTTTTCCGTTTCAGCTTTTGTTTGGTCAACATACACCTCTACAACTCTATTACCACGAAATAATGCTTCGTATTCAATATTTCCCTTAGGGTCGTAATAAATAGTTTTGCCTTCTTTAAGTCCATTTTTATAGTTAATTTCTGACTTTTTCACTCCATGGTCGTACCAAGATTCCCATTTACCATCAGGTTGGTCATTAAGATACTGTTCAATTCTTATACGATCACCGTTATTATTATTCATAATCCATTTATCGACTTTTTTTCCAAGCTCGTATTTACCTGAAATCAGATTTATACCTTTAATATTATAGGTTTTGTAATTGCCATGTAGCACGGAGTGTTCTTCTGAATCAACGTATAACCGCTCTTTGCCTTCGCTGGTAATAATTATGTAAGCCTCTTCGAGTTGCTTATCCCCATTTGGATACCAGTAAGTTGCATTCCCAGAATATAGTCCATTTGTGTAGTTAATTTCAGATTTTTTTTGTCCATTTTCGTACCAACTAATCCATTTTTTATTCATTTTTCCGTACTCAAAATTTCCCTCTAATTTAACTTGACCATCTTCGTAATACTCTTTCCAATATCCTACCTCAGCATCATTCTCGAACTGTCCTTCGCGAAACATATTACCATTTTCAAAATAGATTAAATAATCGCCGTCTTTAACTCCATTATTATAATTTACAATTTTCCATATCTGGCCGTTTTCGTACCAATAAGTCCATTTACCATCCATTTTACCGTTTAAGTAATGTCCCTCGTTGCCTTTCTGTCCATCACGCCTCCAATAAGTCCACAAACCGTGTTGAATATCGTTTTTAAAATTACCTTCTATGTCCTTTTTACTGTCTGAATGATACCAATGAGCCTTACCATTTTTTAAACCATCTTTATAGTTTATTTCTGCTTCGAGCTGTCCGTTTTCGTAATACTTTTTTTGTATCCCATTTCTAACGCCGGCTACATAAGTATTAACACTACGAATATTCCCGTTTCTATACCAAAAATTCCAAGTTCCCTCTCGCTCACCGTCTTTTATTTTACCCTCCATTTCCTTTTCACCTGTTATATACCAATAAATACAATCGCCATTTTCATAGTTAATAATGCTTTTTTTATTTCCATTAGCATACCATTCTTCCCAAGTTCCAATTCTATTTCCTAACAGAAAATTTCCCTCTGATTTTTTATTTCCATTTTCGAAATAATATATCCAATTTCCATGCTCATAGCCATCTTGAATATCTCCCTCTGACTGCTTTGCCCCAGATTCATAAAGCTGAGTCATATGTCCGTTGTAATTTTCAACAGTAGTTTTACCTTCAGGAGAATTAAAAGTAATTATCTTACCAAAACCATTATCATACAAAATCTCCATTTTAAGTTTTTCTTCAGGATAATAAAATCTCCAAATACTATCTTTAATGGATAAATCGTAATATCCTGTAAGTTTTAAGGAACCATCTTCGTACCATTCAGAAAATTCTCCATTAAGTGTATTACCATAATAACTATAGCAATCTTTTTTACTCCCATTCCTATAAAATGTTTTATTTAAGCCATGAATCTCTCCTTTATAAAAATCTACTTCTTGTAGCAAAACTCCTTCAGAGCTATAAAACTTCCATTTTCCTATTTCCTGCCCTAAATAATACGAGCCTTCAGTTTTAATATTCCCATTAGAATAATACTCTTTGAAAGGTTCAATTTCTTGAGCTACGGAGCATAAACTAAATAAAACTAATGTAATTAATAATAATTTTTTCATATAAATCTGCTTTTTTACAAAACAGAACTAAACTACATTTTATTATTTACATTAAACTATATGTTTCCTAATTTATTTTTAACAATCTTATGGTAAAAACCTTTTAAAACTTAAAAATTAATTACTTTTTCGCTAAAATCTTAAGTTTTTTTTGATTATATCAAAATATTAACATATATTTGTTGATAACTTTTTAAAACTCTTGACTATGAAGAAGTTTACCGTAATATGTTTTTTGTTGATAATGTCAATATCAACAATTTTTGCTACTATCGAAACAACAAAACTCGAAGGAGTATTCCAAGGTTTAGACTTATATGTTAATAACCCAATGCTTGACGAAGGTGAAGGTATAAATTACTGCATCACAAGTATTGAGATAAACAATGAGCCGTATAATGACGTTATAAACTCAAGTGCTTTCAGGATAGCACTTTCCGAAATGCCATTAGAATTAGGAGAACCAATTAAAATCTTCTTAAACCACGAAGCAAACTGTAAACCTAGAATAATTAATCCGGAAATACTAAAACCATTAAGTACTTACGAACTTGTAGATATGAATTTAGGTTACGAAAACTTGCTTGAGTTTACAACCAAAGGCGAGAGTGCTAAATTAAGTTTTAAAGTGCAACAATATAGATGGGGTTCGTGGATAGATGTAGCGGTTGTTGCAGGCAAAGGTGGCCCAGATAATCAGACATATAAAGTAAAAGTATATCCTCATAATGGCGAGAATAAGTTTAGAATATTACAAAAAGACCATTTGCATAAAGTTAACATGAGCGACGAAAAAATTCTATATGTAAATAAAGATAGTGTTACCATTATGACTAATCTTAAAAAGGTAAAGAAAGAGCTCCTTTTCTCAGGAGAAACTTATTTCATAATGCAGAACGAATTTGGAGAAATAGTAAGTGAAGGCTATAGCAACAGCATTAACACATCAGAGCTTAAAAAAGGAACATATTACTTGAAATACTCAAACACTTGGACTGAACTTAAAAAGAAATAATAAAATATTTATTGTAAATTGTAGGGGCATACAAGCCCCTTTTTTTATTTTTGAGAAATGGATATTTCAAGATATATCAAAAACATATTTGAAATTAAATCTGAGAATGATTTTAATCACTTGCTTCTACAAGCTATTGATTATCAATTAAAGAATAATTCTGTTTATAAGGAATATTATAATACTGTAAATCATACCCAATTTATTTATCAGAACAATAAACTCCCCTTATTTTTACCTATACGATTCTTTAAATCGAAAACTGTAATAACAGGAAAAGGAAAAATTGAAAAAACTTTTGAAAGCTCCGGTACTACTAACACTATAAAGTCTAAACACTTTGTAAGTAATTTAAGTACTTATAACTTATCGCTTAAGAACTCATTCGAATTATTTTTTGGCAAACCTTCTGAATATACATATTTAGCTTTATTGCCCGGATATATCGAAAGAGATAATGCTTCGCTTATATATATGCTAAAAACTCTAATGAATTGCAGTAATTCGAAACATAATGGGTTTTATAATAACGATTTTGAATTGCTTAAAAATAAAATACTTGAATTGGAAAATTCTGTGGGAAAATATATGATTTGGGGCGTAAGTCATTCTTTAATAAAATTTTCCGAGACTTATAAATTAAATATTAATAAAGGTATTATTGTAGAAACAGGTGGGATGAAAGGTATAGGGAAAGAATTAATCAGGGAATCACTTCATGAGAAGATAAAACATGCATTTGGTGTATGTAATGTTTACTCAGAGTATGGAATGACAGAACTACTTTCGCAAGCATATTCTAAAGGCAATGGTTTGTACAAATGCCCGCCATGGATGAAAGTTTTTGTAAGAGAGCCAAACGATCCATTCTCAATTTCAAGTAACGGTAGTGGCGCTTTAAACATTATTGATTTGGCAAATATCAACTCTTGCTGCTTTATTGAAACCGACGATTTAGCAACAATACACCCTGACGGAAGTTTTGAAATTACGGGAAGATTCGACTATAGCGAACTTAGGGGATGTAATTTGATGATTGAGTAAAGCTTTAAATTTATTAGTTATTATCTATATACATTTTGGATGTAGTTTCTGATTCTATCTAACGCAAAACGCTTGTTCGAAAAATGTAATTGATTGATAACCTAATTATTCCCTTCTTTAAAGAACTTTTCAGTTATTATTTCTTTGCCTGTATTAAGTTTTACAATATACATACCTTCAGGTAGATGACTAATATCAATAACACTACTTGTAAGCTTATCCGAAATTAAAACCCTACCATTAATATCAGTAATTTCAATATCTACATTATAAGCTTCAATTTGCACAAATATCCAATCTGCTGCAGGATTTGGGTATAGACTTAATTGCTTACTGTTTGGTTCTATATTATCCCAGATAACATATTGATTCTCGATTGCTCCCATATCAATTCTACCACCATACACTCTAGGATTACCCAAAAAATCATTTGCCGGAATATTTAGTAAACTAGTATCAGGGATACCTGCGTTAATGCATGTAGATTCGTCTATTAGAGAATAATCAAAATCTGCAAGTTCAAAATTTAACACTGGAATTGTTGTTGTTTCAATGTTTAAAACATATTGTGGGAAAACAATTGGATCTGGTGCCGGTAATGAATTAACAAATTGGGGGTCTTCACTAATTACACCTTCGTAATTAATAAAATAGTTATATTGAACATTACTGTAACTTAAATTAGTCGGATTACTTGGAAACCAAAAAATAGTGGTATCATTATTTGGTGAAAAATCCCAAGCACCTACCACATTATATATAATATTGTTTCTTATTACTAAATCCGGATTATTAATTTCTAAATTAGTATTTTCATTACCACTAAGCGTATTATTAATAAACTTTTGGTTACCAATTGACATGCCATTCATATAAGCATACCAATTATTAATGATTAAATTATTGGCAATCAAGATATTATAACAAGACTCGTAAATAGCAATATAAGAGTTAGCAAAAAACATATTATTAATTACCTGAGGCATAGAATCTGGACTATTATTAGTACTTATATACACACCGGCACCATTGCCCCACCTAAAGAGCCAAGACCCGTCATCTTCATGATTCATTGCAATATTTTTAATAAATTCACAATTTGCAATAATCGGCTCAATATTCTCTGCTTTAAAAGCGATAGCTCCACCATGCTCATAAGTTCTATTTAAAACAAATTTACAATAACTAATTAAGTTTGTACTGTTAGAGTAAATTGCTCCACCGTATTCTAAACACATGTTGTACTCAAAAGTACAATTATAAAACTCAATATTGTTTCTGTTTGTAATTAAAACAGCACCACCAGAGTTATTATCCGGTTTTACTGCTTTACCATAGCTAAACTTACAATACTCAAACAAAGATGAATCTGAACAAGTAGATGGGAGGAAATGTATCCCATCCCATCCACCTGCTTCGTATTGTGCTGTGTCAGCAAAATCTGTTTTATCAGCTACAGTAAAAACAATAGTATCCTGCACATTACCCAAAGCCAAAATGCAGCCATAAGCCTCAATTCTATAATACCCTTCCGCAATTATTTTGGTGCCGGGAGCTATTTCTAAAATTATATCTTCGGGTATGTTGACATTGCCCTCTAAGAACACTGTATCGTAATCCCACACAGTACCTTGGTCAACACTTCCACTAAAGTATATGTTTTGCGAAAAACATAATGTAAAAGCGAACATAATTAAGCTTAGAAAAATTACAGTTTTCATTTATTTTAGTTTTTTGTAAATATATAAAAGTTTGATTAAAGCATTACCACCTAAAACAAAACTATTTTACTCTTAATCTAATTCTAATGGATAGTTTAATGTCCCATATCTATATTTAGCTTCATGATAATAAGATGGTGCCCATTCATAAGCATGAACGGTTATATAATAAAATGATTTACCAGACGGGGTCTTTTCCTCTGCATGATTTATAGTATTACTAAAGTATAAATTCATTTGTGAAGGTGATAAACATGGATCAAAATCAGCAAACATTGGGTAATCTTGTGAGGTTGATGGAGCTAAAGTAGTCCAATCAACATTGCTGAACCAACAACCTGCTGGATAAGTTCCATACATGCCATTCAAATAAACTTCAAATATTTCAGCAGCACCAGTACCTATACAACCAGAATAATCACCACATTTACCGCCATCGTCATAATGCCAATATTGATCTGACCCAAAATATGGGCCAGTTGTGCCACACAATTTATTATCAACACCGTAAGAATATGCAATATATAATTTAAATTGATTGTTTTCAGTTTCTGGTTCCAAATCAATAAAAGTAATATTAAAATTTTGTTCGGTTCTAAATTCTTTCTTTAAGCTATTTATTAAAGAAGATAAATCGTCATATATTTGAAACAACAAATCATCTTCAACTAAATCATTTTCATTTAAGCAATAATCAATTGCTATACTGTCCAATTTATTAACTTGGTAGAACTCATGATTTTTACCGTATTCATAATTTAAGGCAGCTTCAATATACCAATTTGCTTCATTAATAGTTAAGTCTTCGAAACAAACCTTTGCTTCCTTAGCATCAAAAAACAATAGAACTTTTTCTAATGGACTTTGTTCTGCTAATTGTTGAATAATACCACCTTCCTTCTTACAAGAAATAATACTAATTGTAAAAAGAATTGCAAGAATAAGAAACATTTTAACACCTAAATTTTTCATAATTGTAATTTCTAATTAAATAATTTTTTAACACTACTAAAATACCATATATAAATAACTAAATCAGACACGACTGTTACATATTATACCCCCCCCCCCCATATTTTTATCTTTGCGTGATAATTATTTATACATTATACCCTTAGGCACTATACACAAATTCTACAATTTTTTATAAATGGATATTTACTATTAATAATTGATATGCTTATAATCTAAAAGTTTCAAAAAACATATATTAGGATGGTACGTAGCTAATATTTTTTGCACTTAAAGCGGAATGCTTGTTCGAGAACTTTAACACTTATCTCAAAAACTCCATCTGCCACGTAAAAATGCATAAGTACCTTTTCCGTTTTCGTTATCGGGTAAGTCGCTAAAAAAAGATTGCACGTTTAGGTTAAGTTCAAAATTATCGGACAACGAGACAGTTAATGCCGGTCCTATAAACGTAAAATTATTAGTAGGGCTATACATTCCGGCAATAGCAAAGGAGACAATTGGAGTAATAGGATATGCAAGAGTACCAAATATTGTATGCCTAAAAAACCCAAGATTTTTGGCATTAAGCTTTTGATTATAAAAAGCCATCATATTAAAATCGGTATCAGAGTCAATCCCCGAAGAGAATAAATACTCAAATTGAAGCATCAAAGAATTTTTAAAAGTATAATCATAACCTAGGGCTACAATTGCAATCCCAATAGTATCTGATAAATTTTCTAAAGGATGGAAATAGCTTACTTCACCTCTAAAAGCTCCTTTAAGCAAATTACCTGACCAGCCAGTGCCAACTACTACATCATCATTTCTATAAAGCCCTGAAATAAATTGTATGTCGTACTGCCACTTATTGAATTGATATAGAACGGCAGCCGTAATTGATGTATCAGTATTAACCGCCGCCGCTAATTCTAATCGTGAAGCATAATTTAAATAGTATTGCATACGAATGGCATCAGTTCCGGGTTTTTCTTCGTAATCGAAATCAAAATAGTTATATGCATTAAACAAATCGTTAGGATTCCAGACAAAGGTTTGTCCCCAGTTTATTCTCTGTCGCCCTGTTGTTATTGCCAAATCGGCAAATTGAAAATCTACATATACCCTATCGATATTAGTATTAAAAAAGAATGCATTATTTTCGAAATAATTCCAAGTCAAATCAAAAAAGCCTGTGTTATTATCTATCATTTCAGCATAAAGGTTATTACCACTAGGCAAGCTCAACATTTGCACTTGCTGCCCGTAAAACACTCTGTTTCTTACACTTAGATTTAAACTCAAGTAATTTTTAGGGTAATAAGCAAAATCTACTCTATTATGAATAAGGTTATCGGTAATCCAGTCTTCATGAATATCAGTAAATGTAGTAGTTTGCATATATTTAAGGTAACCGCCTACAGTAAGTTTAGGATTAGATTCCTGCGAGAATAGAGGGACAACTAAAATTGTAATTATTATGCCTAAGGTAAATTTATTCATTACTCAAATTTTATTTCGAGTACAGTCGAAATTCTCTATGTTTTTACGTTTTATTTCGAGTACAGTCGAATTCTTTTTTGTGATTTTTATTATACAGACTCATTTTTCGTTACAATACTATAATACTAGCTGTTAAACTCTAACATCGCTTTTAATTTTACCATCGTCTATTGTAATTATTCTTCGGGCTTTGTCAACAACGCGTTGGTCGTGAGTTGAAAAGATGAATGTTATATTTTCTTTTTTATTTAGTTCCTGCATGATATCGAGCAAATTTGAAGTAGAAGCAGAGTCGAGGTTTGCTGTAGGTTCGTCGGCAAGAATAAACTTAGGTTTTGAAGCTAAAGCTCTTGCAACTGCTACACGCTGCTGCTGTCCGCCTGATAATTTTGAAGGGCGACTATTAACCCTATCGCCAAGTCCCACAGCTTGAAGCATTTCAATAGCACGTTGTTCTCTCTCTCTTTTGTTTCGTTTCTGCAACTGCATTATAAATTCAACATTTTCTTTGGCAGTAAGCACAGGTATAAGATTATAAGCCTGAAATACGAAGCCAATATTTTTAAGACGAAAGTTTGTAACCTGCTTCTGGTTTAGTTTACCAATATTAATCCCATCAATAATAACTTCTCCCTCTGTAGGAGTATCCAAACCTCCCAACATATTTAACAATGTAGTTTTTCCCGAACCTGAGGGACCTACAATAGCAGTAAACTCGCCTTGTTCTATGCTCAAATCTATTCCATTAACAGCATGTACAGGAACCGCTGTTTCATCATAAATTTTGTGCAATATTTTTGTTTCTATTATTTTCATATTTGCTAGTATTGATCAAAAATTTATAATATTTTATTCATCTCATTTAAAACTTTAACTATACAACTCGCTAACTCACAACTATTCCGTTCTAAGCACATCAGCAGGATTCATTCTCACTGCCCTACGGATTGGAAAAATTGCACTTACAAGTGCTGTAATTATTACTAGACCCACAATTTGGATATAAAACATTCCGGATATTTCCGGATACATTACGGCTTCGAATCCAAAACTGGCAAAACCTTCGCTATAACTACTTAAATCTAAACCATAAGTACCAAAATACCATACCAGTAGTTGGTTAATACACAATCCTGCTACAGAACCAATAGTTGTCAAAAAAAGAGTTTCCCATGTAATCATTCTTCTGATTTTTTTTCTGTTCATACCCAAAGCCATGAGCATTCCAATTTCTTTTCGGCGTTCGAGTACAGCCATAAGCATAGTATTTATTATTCCAAAAGCCAATGCAAACAAAATTATTGCTACAAGATAAGATAAGAATTGCTCTGTCATAGCCGACATCATACTTAAGTCGGGCATAATTTCTTCCCAATTCCGAACTGTAACCGACTCAGGGCTTACACTACTAATTTTTGCTGTTCGCTCTTTAAGATCATCGTTGTCGGTAAATAAAATAGCAATTTCGTGAGCACTATTATTACTGATACCTGTAAGTCTTTCTAAATCGCTTCGTCTTACAAACACATTTGCCTGATCGAACATATTATTACCTGTATGGTAAATTCCCGAAACCCTAAAAGAAGCTCCGGTTAGCACACCATCTATATCCTGAAAGCTAAGTACAAGTTTGGTTCTGATGTCTGCATTAAGTTCTTCAGCTAACTTTTTACTTATGATGATTTGATTTCTTTTTTCTTCTTCGAAAAAATCACCATTTTCAATTTTTGTGTACAAGGATGATATTTGTTTTTCATTTTTGGGATTAACCCCAACAAGATTAACACCGGTTGCATTTCTAGTGCTACTCATCATAGCATTAACTATAAGTCTGCAGCTTACACCCTGCACCTCATCAATATTCAGATATTTTTCAGATTGTTCTTTGGCATTATCGATAAGCAAATTAATATCAGGGTTATCAACATACCCTTTTTTATTTACCTGTACATGAGCAGTCTCGTTACCAATAGCTGTCTCTATTCTTTTATTTACAGCACCAATCATTAGTGCAGTAGAAAATCCCCCTCCAATCATCCCAAGACATACAGCCATAATAACTATTAAGCTGCGTACTTTGTTACGCCAAAGGTTTCTCCATGCAATTTTTATAATTTCCATTTTAAAAAGAATTTTTTATTACTTTCTTAATGCTTTTATAACATTAAATTTAAATATATTAAACAAAGGATATGCAATTGCTACTAATGCCAATACAATTACAACAATAGTTTGATTTACAAAATAAGACGATTCCCATGCCATGGGCATTATTGGTTCCATGCCATAGGTTTCAAACATAGCTTCTAGCTCTCCACCAAATCTTATGGGGTTTAAATGTAATAAATAAATGACGGGAATACTTGCTCCGATGCTTGATATTAGTCCGATTGTAATTATAAATAGTGTTTCGATTATCACAACTAAAGCCAATTTAGATTTTTGCATTCCAACGGCTACCATTATTGCGAATTCTTTTTTTCTTTCAGCTATCATCATAAGCACAGTACCAAATATTCCAAAACCGATTATCACATAAAGAATCATTAGTATAATCTGCCCACTGGCATCATCGGCATCTATTCCTTGTTTAACGTCTGCACTATAAGTTTCCCAATTTAGTACCTCTATGTTTTCAGGAACTATTTCGCCAAGTTCTGAGGTAGTTTCAACATATTTGTCGTTATCATTTAATAAAACTACCCAACTTGTAAGTCGTCCTTCGGTAGAATACAATTCCGAAGCTGTTTCCACGTCAAGATACATTAGCGAATTATTAAGATTTGGTACAGGAAAAAATAAAATTCCTACTACATTATATTTACCGGCAGCACTAATTCCATGATATCCTTGCCCCAATAAAACTACGGTGTCGCCAAGTTCTACTTTCAGATATTCGGCAAGTTTCTGTGCCAAAACAATACCATTTTCGCCTTCTAACGGCAAATTGCCTGCAACAAGTTTATCTTCAAGTTGTGTAAGTTTATTATCATTTTTAGCGTCAATGCCCATTACTATTCCACCCTTTGTAATTTCACCGGAGGAGGCTAAGGCAAAGGATTCAATTCGCGGCAATAAAGATTTAACATTTGGATGAGATACAACTATATTGTATAAACTATCGCTTGGCAAAAACGAATTGTCGAGAACAGGATCGTCAAAATAGCCTTTTTCGTGTATTTGAATATACCCTGTATAGTACTCTACTGAATTTTTTATCATCTGGTCGTATGTCCCTAATTGCAACCCCCTCATCAACAAGGCAAGAAATAAGGCAAAAAATACAGAAGAAACAGTAATCATTGTTCTCTTCTTGTTTCTCCAAATATTTCTCCATGCTAGTTTAAAATAGTTCATTGCTTATCTCAATTAGTTTTATTATGAATTAATTATCTGATACGTTTCATGTTTTGCTGCGAAAAAAATGACTTCTCATTCTGAATACTAAAATCAATATTATTAATAATTAGAATTGTTTTATTTCCTGGTTCTTCTTCTGGAATTGTTGTAAATTTCGTAGGTAATTTCTCATCTCCCATTTTTTTAATCTCTGATGCAATTTCTGTCTTTATCAGGTAATTATCTTCATCGTAGAATTCAGTTTTTAGCATATAATTTCCCTCTTTTGAGACCCATGTTAATAGTTTACCCCATACTACGGGAGCATTCTCGTGAGGTATTAATTCAATTTTGTAACTTACATAATTATCAATATTTTCTTCACCAATTATTTTATGCGTATAATCATCAATTATTGAAGCTTGATTAATTAGGTCGTCGTTTGTAAAATCGCTACCCATCCAGCTTTGCATCATCATGCTTGGAGGGAGCTTGATCATTTTACTGATACTCGGTTGCCAATTCCACATTTCGTTTTCTCGTTTCATAAAAACCTGTCCTTTTTCTTTAGCAGGTGCAGTAATATACACCATCGAATATTCTGTTTCGAGGCTCCATGTCTTCATTGAAACAGAGCGTTCCCAAGTTGGTCTGATAATCTCCATTGTCATTTCGGAATAACTCGAAACTCCATTTACTTTTTCGTAAGCATTTCGTATTATTTCCTTGGCATCTTGAGCATTAAAACTACAAAAGACTGAAACCGAGAATATCGTCAGCATCAATTTTGCTTTCGTCATAGTCGTAAATTTTTGGTTTTATAAATAATTCTTTTAATCTAACTTTAAACCTAGCTATAAGATCTTGCGAATATATTTGCGGATAATAAACAAATTGCATTGTAAAACCCTTCAACATACTAGAAATCATCAACATTACTTCGTCGGGTTTTTCGTATCTCTCGTAAAAATGCTTGTAAATAAGCTTTTGGTTTTGTATTATTTTTTCGGAATAATCAGTATTAATGAGAGTCTCGAGCACACCTGCCTGAATTGTTAATTGAAAATAAAGCTTCCAGTAATCAGGTTTCTCGCGTAAAGAATTAAACAATAAATCAAAAAAATCATTAAGCTCTTGAGTTGTAATTTCGTCATCATGATCAGGATTTAACATATCCATAATTTCGTCGGTTACTTGCGAAATAAGCTCCTTGAGCAAATCTTCTTTACTGTCAAAATAATTGTAAATCAAGCCCTTACTAATGCCGGCTTCTTTTGCTATTTTACTTATAGATGTATTATGATAACCACTAGAAGCGAATAGTTTCATAGCAGTATCAAGTATCAATTTGTGTTTACTCAATCGTATTTCTTCAAATTGCTCCGGTGTTCTGGGTGACATAATGAATAATTATTACTTTTTTTGACTGAACGTTTGGTCAAAAATAAATAATTATTTTTGAATAATAAAAACTTTAACTTCTTTTTTAATCATACAAGTTACATTAGCCTGTTTTTTTTGAGGATATAATAATCAAACTAAATTTTAATAGTTTACACAAGAATGAAATGCCTTTATATATAAATCCTTGTTGGCGTCAATAGAGTATAGTTTTTCAATAGTTTTTCGTCCTGCTTCTCCTACTGATTTTCTCAATTTAGCATTAACAATTAGTTCAGATAATCTATCGTACCATAAATTGTCATTACCTACAGGAATTAGGAAGCCATTTTTCTCATCTTCAATAATTCGATAGTTTGCTCCTATTGCGGTTGCAATGGTCGGTATCCCTAAAGCCATATATTGTATAGCCTTTAAGCCACTTTTACCATAAACCCACTCTTCGTCAGGTAAAGGATATAAACCTATATCAAATTTTTTAAGCGTTTCCATTTCAATTGCTTCTAACCACTGTATTGCAATTACTTCAACACCATTAATTCTGAAGTTTTCGTCTCCCATTACCATCAATGTAAATTCAAAGTTTTTAGCCAATCGTTTTAATACCTTTTCTAGTAGATACAAATATTTTGATGTGCTATGGCTACCACTCCAACCTATTATTATTTTATGATCATTTTCATAGTTATTTTGGGGGTTATACCTACTATTAGTATCAACAGTGCTTGATATATCGGTTGTACGTGTATTGAATTGATTAACAAATTCTGTCAATTTTGGAGTACAAGTAATTACATGGTCTGCTTTTTTCATTAAATAAACCATTTTCCCTTTCCCTTTTATATTTTGCATAAAACGGTTTGCAGCACTTGAATGTCCAAGAAAGATCATGTCGTCAATATCGTAAATAAGCTTTTTTGAGAACAATCTTGTAAAAACCTCAAAAATTGGCAATCCAATAGGTGTAACCCACAAGTGAACATAAACGATATCATATTTATGTAAAAAAAACAATTGATAAAATCTTTTAATATATGCGGCAATTGTATAGTATGATTTTTTAATAAATAAACCTTTTTTGTAAATTATATCCCAGAATTTATTAGTAACAAAAGATTTAGTTTCAATTTCAAATCCTTCATTTCTAAAGCATTCAAAATATTGCTCATACTTTAATCTTTGGCTTGGAGCTTTATCCTCGGGATATGGAGATAAAAATAATATCTTGATTTTTTCTTTCATTTTTTCAAAGTTCCTAACTTCTCGTAAATATTAAAATACTTTTGGATTGCAGACTCAAGATTAAACATCTTCGATGTTTCCCTACGAATACTATTCCTATCGAATTTAAGTAAACTTGGAATCTGATTAATTGTTACTTCAAATTGATCATTTTCAAAGTTATTTATAACAAAACCGGCATTAAATTTATCAGTTATCTCTGCAACATCTCCAACTCCGGAGTTTACAATAATGGGAATACCCATAGCAAACATTTCCCCCATCTTAGTCGGGCTGCTGCTTATCTTTGAAAAACTTGGTTTGATAAAGGATATACCAATATCTGCAGAGGCAAGAAACATTGGCACTTCATCTCTATTTGCAGATACCTGAATAACAGATTCATGCAGCAAACCTTTCAATAATTCATTCCCTATTTTATCATTACTTATAACAAGAAACTTTGAATTAGCATGTTTTTCTCGTAAAAGTTTAAAAAAACTTACCATTTCATCTACCATATACCAAGTACCAAGAGAACCAAGGTAACACAAAACAATGTCATTATTATTAATCCCAAGTTTTTCTCTCGATTCTTTACGCTGCTGCTCATCTGGAATATTAAAATGGTTAAAATCTGCAGCACAAGGTATTACAGTAATTTTTTCAGCTTTTACGTGTATATTCTTCCAACTTAAAATCTCTTTTTTACCATTTTCGGTAAGCGAAATAATTGCATTACATTCTTCTAAATATTGCTTTTCTTTATTTTTAAAAAACTTATAAACGAGTTTGAATATAGGATTCTTTAGACTCCATATATTACCATCAACCCTTTCGTCTGCCCAAAAACCCCGCATATCAAAAACAAACTTAGCTTTTTGCCTCTTTACAGCCAGCATTCCTGCAAGAGGCGAGATATAGCTCCGACAATGAACAATGTCAAATATATTGTTTTTCATTAGACTCTTAACAGCATTCCTGAGTTTATAAACATCAATCAGAGTGGATAACACAGGGGGCTTCTTGGTGTACATTATAGGATTCCACCTGATATTGTTTTTGTTAAGGGTATTTAAAATTATTTCTTTGCCCTTGTAGTATCTTTCGGATTTTTCTGCACTTATGATTGTAATTTTATATCCTTGCTTTGCTAATCCAATAAGATAAGGAATTACTTGCGACTGACCCAAAGGATCAGTCATGCCGTCGTAAGATATGTACAGCACATTTTTCATAAAAAGCAAACTTAGTAAATAATTCTATGTTTTTGTATAGCTAAACTAAGACTAAATTTAATTTTTGAGATTAATAATACGAATTACCCATAAACATGAATACTGCTTTGCGCCGATGGTAAAAACTTTATTCCCATCCAAGCCATAAGCATTACCACAAAAGCAAAAATTAGAATATACAAGGCAATTTTGTAATTTACGGTGTTTGACTTCGATAATCTGAAATGAATATAAATTAAATAAATAAACCATGTAATTAATGCCCATGTCTCCTTTGGATCCCATGCCCAATAAGTGCCCCATGCAACTTTTGCCCATAAAGCTCCAAATATTAAACCCATAGATATCATACTAAATCCAGAATAAACCATAGTATCGGCACGTTTCAATATTAATGAAAGCTCAGATTTTTTACCGGAAACTAATTGGTAAACTGAAATAATTGCAGAAGCAGCAAGCAAACTATAACCCAACATATATACAATAACATGTGGCACAAACCATGCACTTTGCAAAGCCGGTGGAAGTTGCTTTACAAATAACTCAGGTTTAAATAAATTAATACACAAAAAAACCAAAGCCATAAAAAGGCTGTAAGTTACAAGCCAACGGTATCTCCATAGCGAATAAGTAATCCCTCCTAATAATGGTAAAAAGAATGCATACCAAAGTCGTGTTTCTCCAACAGTTCGCATTGGCGGGCGACCGGCAATTATCCAAATTAGAATCAGAATAATACCCATATAAATTACTGTTATCCAAGTCAATACTATACTTAGGGTAAATGTTTTCTTTTTGTTTTGCAAAAAACTGATAATAAAACTAATGGCAAACAAAGCAACACCTATAATATCGATTATTTCCAGAAAATTTTTACTCATTGCTTAGTTAAATTAAAATGTGTGCCAGTTACAAAAAGCAAAACTATACCGGCGAGCAGCATAAATATCCCTAAATAAACTACCGGCATCCATGGGTCTTTTACAATATTTAACACCGAAATATTAGAATACTTTCCTTTATCAATATCGTATGATTGTTGATAAACCAAATATTGCCCCAGTTTTGCGGGCTTGTTTACCTGAATAATTACATCTGAATTTGTACCATTCTTAGGATAATATCTTGCCCTTGTTGTGTATTTTTTTGCAGCCGGTGGCATAATTGAAATTTGTACACCTCTATGATTAAAAATATCTCGTAAATACATCTTGCTGCCTGTCGAAATCCAGAAAGTTGTGTCAATATTAGATGACATGTTTTTTAATAGGATATTTGTTGCTGAAACAGCTCTGGGAAATTCAAAGTTTACATATGAATTATCTTTTTTAACACATTCTAAGCATACTTCTTTAAAAGTAATTGTATAATCTCCATATTGAATATTATACGGCAAATTTGCAGTATCAATTTCTAACAGTTTAAACCTTTTTTGTTTGTCTATTTCTATTTTAATTAAAGGAAGATGATATTCGAGTTCGAAACTTTGCATTTCTAATGCAAAGTCTAATTCTACAAGTTCATTGTTTTTATTATAGGCATACCAAATCGGTTCATTTTGAATTAAAGTCATACGTAATTCTTTGTAATCACTCTGTCCGAATCCTGCCCCAAGCAATATAATAGTAATACCCAAATGATTAAAAACAAAGGCAATATTTCTAAAGCTAAAAACCTTCATACGCTTAGCAGTAGCCGCCATTAAAATTATCACAAGCAGTAAGCCTGTAAGATAAAACGTCCACGAGTTTTTTATGTTATAAAGCCAATGTATGTTTTTACTATTTTGATTAAACTCCTGAGGGATAATGCCAATTAGTATTAACAACACAGTAAAAAAACATATTGCCGGAACAGCTACTTTTACAGATGTAATAAATTTGAATGCTAAAGTTTTTCTAAAAATTATACCAATAATTATTAAAACTAAAAGCGTACCAACTAATAAAATAAGATTGCCGGGGAACACAGGGACTAATAACCCTAAGGGCTTTTTTAAAACTACATCAAGCACAAAACCTATAAATACAAATACAATTGCAAGGTAAAATCCATGTAAGATTGTATAATGATTAGCAGATTTATAGTTTACCCTCACTTAGTTTGTATTGAAAAGTTATATTGCTGTATTATAAGTATATAGTTAGCGTCTTATAAGGTTTTGTACGTATAAGTTGCTTCTCTTTCTTTTGCTTTTTTTAGCCATTCGGGTACAACGGTCTCCATAAATACTTTTTTATCGGCATTTAGTTTATCCATATCGAGGCCAATGTATTGTTGTGCTTGAGCTTTGGTACTAATATCAGGATATTCTACATCGCCCTCGAAACCATAATTTGCTAAAACTCTTGATAATTGTACACGAGCCTCCATTCCAAGATTAATTCCGCTTGCAAGAATTCTGCTACATTCAATTGGTGAATGGAACGAACCACCATGTGAAGCTGCCACATAATCCCAACGCCATTGAGCATTACGAATATCCCAAAGGATGTCTTTCATTTCTTCGTCGGTAGCACCCAATTCCCATGCTTTTCCTGCTTCAACATGAGCTTTTACCAAAATAATTTCAAGCATATCGCGACTTTCTTTCACTTTATCTTGTCGTTCATAAACATTTTCGATAAGTTGCTCCTCTTCCTCACGATGGCACACCTGACAAGTTCGATTAATATAATTGAGAGGGCTTTGCACTTTATGATCCGAAAATTTCTGTCCTCCTTCGCTAATAAAAGGCATGTGGCAATCAGCACACGACAAGCCTCTTTCAGAGTGTATTCCTGATAAGAACAGCTCATAATCAGGATGTTGGGCTTTAAGCATAGGTGCTTTTGAAATGGCATGTTCCCAATCCGAAAACTGAATATTATCGTAATACTTTTCCATTTCTTCTACGCTAAAACCGTCGTCCCAAGGAAAAGTGAGATAATTGCCGTCGCCTTTAAAATAGTACTCTACATGGCATTGTGCACACACTAAACTTCTCATTTCTTGATGTGTAGCTTTGGAAATATCTCTGCCTTGGCGTTCAAAAGCTTCTATTAAAGCCGGGCGTGAAATCCTAAGACTCATATCTTTAGCATCGTGGCAGTCAGCACATCCAATGGGGTTAACAATTTCGTGTCCTTTGGTATCCCATGAGCCTTTATAAAATTCGGCGACACCAATTTCTTCCATCAATCTTGGTACATCAGGCGATTTACATGTCCAGCAAGTATTAGGCTGCGGGCTTGGTTCTCCGTTAATTGGAGAACCAACACGCAAAATATTATGAATATCAGTAATTGCATAATAGTGCCCTCTACCTTGATTATACTCCATCGAAAAGCTGTATCCTGCCCAAAGAACTACAAGCCTTGGATCGTCTTCGAGCATATCAATAAAAGCATTACCACCATGCTTTGACGCAAATGTAGTGTCGGCAGTTTGCAAATATCTTTCGTATTGTTGCGGAAAATTTTTACCCCATACTTCGTTACGAGGCTCAAACTGGCTGTGTTCAATTTGCGGTTTATATGCAAACACTGCCTCCCCTCTTCTTTCAATCACCGATGAAGCTAATAGACCAAGCATGAATACAACAATAATAGTTGCAAAAAATATCAACCAACCTAACCAAGGTTTTTCTTTAACTAATACACTAATTGGTTTCATATATTACGTATTTAATTATCTCTTTGTTTTGCTTTTCTTAACCATTCAGGAACAGGGCTACCGGGTAGAGGAGTAAGTGCAAATGGCGTAGAAGACAAACTCCTGATTTTTCCATGAGGCACATCCTTATGACACTCCCAACACTTACGTTCTGTTCTGTTATTATACATTTCAGGATTTGTTGTTACCAATGTCCCACTTTCAATTAATTCAGTATGGCATCTAATACAATTATTGTGAACAGCATTTTCACCTTCTTCTTTGATGAAAATGCTGTGAGGCTCGTTTCGTAAGGTAAAAATAGTGGCATGCCTGAGACCGTCTTTTGCTTTAAAATAATAATGCGAAAAAAAGTTGTCGTGAGGCACATGGCAATCGTTGCAGTGAGCTACTTCACGATGCGAGCTATGACTCCATGTATAATACTGGGGCACCATTACATGGCAGTTTATGCAAGTTTCCGGTTTGTCAGACAGATAAGATGTAGCACGCGAAATATGAAACAGATATGCAGAAATACCTACTAAAATCCCTGCTACAACAATAACAGGTAATTTCCACCTATCAGGTGGTTTCATAATCTTTATCAGTTTCATTATTGCAAAACTAATCAGATATTTACATAATCCAAATGAATTAAATAATATGTATTTAATCTAATTATATTTAATATGTTGATTAATCGCCTGTATAAACAATATGATTTGATAATCAGATATCGAAATCATCCTGTTTGAGAGCATTTTTAGACTCAGCTGTTTAGTAGTAAAAAATCCCCGAATTATATAAAACTACCCACAACTATATGAAACAAAAATAACCTGAGTATTCGTATAATTGGGAGGCGTTTGTTTTAGTACGATAAGTAATTCTATGTGGTCTTTGGGTTTTATTGAATTTATAATTCAATGAAGTACAGAGAAGCTCACACCCATGGGAATTGCTCGTAGTCCCCTACTAGTCATAGTTTATAAAGCTCTACGTAACTTGGACGAGTTAGGGCCAAGTTGGGTTGAAACAAGCAAAAATACAATTTTAAAAACGTACACTTAGACCCAAGCCATAAACAAGTGAATTCGAATTATTTAAACTACTATGAAACAAACTAGGATAAATACTCATTGATATCCTTTTGTCTTGATATGCCAGATTTTTAATTTTTGTTACTTCAATTACATCCATGATACTCCATAACCATACAACATAAAATGATACAATACCTGTATTAAACATTAAAGAATTACCTGATTCCGTCATTAATACAACACCATACATCATTAGAGAAAAAGATACTACTTCTGCTCCAAAAAAACAAGCTCCTCGTAAAGGTTCTCCAATATAAACATGACCTACACCCGGATAGCACATATTTAATCCTGCAGCCAATAATACTGAACGCCTCGGTTTTTCTATTATTTGAAAATAGTTTTTGGCGGTATAGTCTCTTTTAACATCCTTGTATTTTATGTTTTGACTAAACAAAGGGTGAATCACAAAGCACAAAAAAACGATTATAACAAAACTTTTCATTTTTTTCCTCACGAATATATCTCTCAAATATATATAATAATTAAACCATAAGTAATCAACATTGTTTTATAACATACATTGTAATCCTTATCCTTATCTAGCCGTCACCGATGTAATTCTAACCAACAAAAATTGCAAGGGGACAAAGTATTCGCAGCAATCCAACCAATCACCGATTACCAATTACCTCTCACCAACCACCGATTACCAATTACCGATTACCGATTACCGATCACCGATTACCAACCACCGATCACCACTCACCGACCACCGATTACCGATTACCGATCACCGACCACCGATTACCGATTACCGATTACCGATTACCGATTACCGATTACCGATTACCGATTTTTAACATTAATGATTATATTTGCATAAAAATAAATAATCAATGGCTTACGTAAAGAGCTTTAGGGAACTAGATGTTTATATTCTGGCAAAAGAATTAACAGATGAAGTGTTTGAACTAACAAAAGCATTTCCTAAAGAAGAAACATATTCATTAACAGATCAGATACGTAGAAGCTCACGTTCCGTAGGTGCTCAAATTGCTGAAGCATGGGGAAAAAGGAAGTACGAAAAGCATTTTATTAGCAAACTAACTGACGCTGACGGCGAGCAACTTGAAACACAACATTGGATTGAAATAGCTTATGACTGTGGATATATAAGCTCAGAACAAAAAGTTGACTTTCTGAAAAAGTATGAATTATTAGGAAAAAGAATTGCTACTATGATAAGCAAATCTCATCTATTTTGTAAAAAAAACACATAACCACCGATTACCAATCACCGATCACAAATTACCGATTACCAATCACCAATCACCGATCACCGATCACCGACCACCGATCACCGACCACCGATTACCGATTACCGATTACCAATCACCAATCACCGATTACCGATCACCAATCACCGATCACAAATTACCGATTACCAATCACCGATCACCGATCACCGACCACCGATCACCGACCACCGATTACCGATTACCGATTACCGATTACCGATCACCAACCACCGATCACCAATTACCGATCACCGATCACCGATTACCAAAACCCCCTCCCTAACCTCCTCCATCAACCAACGCGGAGTGCTTGTAGCACCACAAATACCGACAAAATCATTAGGATTAAACCAGCCTAAATCCAAATCTTCAGGCGAAGAAATAAAGTAGCATCGCTCATTATGTTTTGCACACAAATTATACAACATATTGCCATTGGAACTTTTGGGGTCGCTCACAAAAATAATAACATCGTGTTGCTTTGCAAATTGTATCAATAATGGTTCACGCTTCTCAACTAATGGGCAAATACTCTGTGTAATATTAATCTTAGAATTTACATTATTAGCAATAGCATATTTTTCTTGTATTTTATCTGTTAAAACACGATATTTTTCAGGGCTTCGGGTTGTTTGCGAAAAAACAAATAAATCCTTGCTGTAATCTATTGCATCAATATCTTCAATTTCGCTGATAACAATTGCGTTTTTACCAGCCTGAGCAAGCAAACCATTCACTTCGGCATGTCCTTTTTTACCAAAAATAACAATTTGAACTTCGTTACCGTATTTTTGCGAAATATTACGAATTCTATTCTGAAGCTTTATCACAACCGGACATGTAGCGTCGATAAGATTTACATTATTTTTTTTTGCTATTTCATAAGTTTCGGGCGGTTCGCCATGAGCACGAATTAAAACCTTGGCATTTCTTAGTTTTTTAAACTTCTCATAATCAATTATTTCGAGCCCCAATTGCTTTAATCGATTAACTTCCACACTATTATGAACAATATCTCCGAGACAATAAAGCATTTCTTCTTTACGAAGATGTTCTTCGGCAATATCAATAGCAGATGTAACTCCGGGACAAAAGCCTGAATATTCGTCAATTTCAACTCTCATTTCAGCTCAATACTTTTTTAACTAACTGCATTGTTTCATTGAATTGCTCTTCGCGAGTAAGATTGCTATTATCGAGCAAAACTGCATCATCGGCTTGTTTTAGGGGACTATCACTGCGGTTAGAATCAATATAATCCCTTTCCTGTAGGTTTGCCAAAACATCTTTGTAAGATGCCGGAGTACCTTTTTCGATAAGTTCTTTATAACGTCTTTCTGCTCTAACTTCGGGGCTGGCTGTTAAAAATATTTTAAGTTCAGCATTTGGGAAAACAACAGTGCCAATATCCCTGCCGTCCATTACTACACCTTTGTTTTTAGCAATTTCGCGTTGTTGTTGCACAAGATACCTCCTAACTTCGGAAATAACACTTACAGGACTAACCAAGCCGGAAACTTCCATACTTCTTATTTGTTTCTCAACATTTTCGCCATTCAAAACAATTTCAGGTAAGTTATCATTATTTAACTCAAAACTTAATTTTATATCAATAAGCGAAGATATTAAAGCTTCTTTATCTGGTGTGCCGTTCTTAATAAGATTATTCCGAATTGCAAATAGAGTTACAGCCCTGTACATAGCACCTGTATCCACATAAACATAACCTAATGCCTGAGCTATTTGCTTAGCTAATGTACTTTTACCACACGAAGAATGTCCATCAATTGCTATTATTATCTTATTCATTTTTTACAATTTTTGTTTAGTCGTAAAGTTACAATTTAAATTTTGCAAGCAAGTGTTTTCAACAAATTAAAAATATGTAGATAATGCATAAAAATATGCATAAAATATTAACACATTTGCAACTTATTTACATTGCAACCATTAATAAATATTAAATTCACATTATTTTGTTCAAAAATAGACTATAAAATTGTTCTTCCTTTCATCTAAATATTAGTATTTTGGGAGTTTAAGTAAATTATTAATTATGAGAAGATATTTAGCCACTTTAATTTTGGCAATCACATTGTCGGGTTTTCAATACATTCTTGCCCAAGCACCGGAAATTGTTGAACAGCCTAGTTCAGGAATAAAATGTTTAGGCAATCATGTAGCTATAACTCTAAGTGTTACAGGCTCAGAACCCTTAACTTATCAATGGTATCATGATGAGAACCCGGTAGGAACAAATAGTAATGTTTACGAAATCATTGCCGTAGATATTACAGACGAAGGCTATTATTATTGTGAAATTAGTAACTCCGAAGGTTCGATAACCAGTTGGGAAGCACAATTATTAGTTGCATCAGGTCCACCTGAAATTTTAAGCGTTTCTGCAGATGAAGATAATGTTTGTCTTGGTGAAACAATAGTTTTAAATTCGAATAGTACAGGCGACTATGTACAACATAAATGGTATAACCAAAACGATGAATATATAAATATTGGCACATCAATATCAATTAATAATGCAGACATAAACGACGAAGATTCTTATTATTGTGTTGCCGAAAATGTTTGTGGCAGCGACATCTCAGATTTGATTGAAATTGAAATTATTGAGCCTGCTATAATTGTTAGTCAACCATCGAACCAAACTGTTTGTGAAGGAGAAGATGCAATCATAAGCATTGAAGCAAGCGGAGAATATTTGCTTTACAAATGGCTCGCAGATGGCATTGATATTCCCGATGCAAATACAAATGAATTAACTGTAAATTCGGTTGTTTTCCCAAATAATATTTCATATAAAGCAATAGCTTACAACCAGTGTACTAATGATACAAGTTTAGGAGTAAGCATAATTGTAAAAAAACTACCCGAAATTACAGGACATCCCTTATCTCAAGATTTATGCACAGGAGAATCAATTACATTGTACGCAACCGCCACAAGCAATGCTCCACAGTCATATCAATGGTATTTAAACGATTCTCCTATTGTTGATGCTAACGAAAACTCTCTTTCGGTAGTAGCCGAATCAGAAATAAATAATGCATATACTTGCATGATAACCAATATGTGTGGCAGTGTTGTTACCGACACGGCATTTATTTATGGACGCATCCCTCCCGAAATTACACTGCAGCCCCTTGATACAGCAGCTTGTATTGGCGAAAGCGTTAGTATTAACTGCAAAGCTTCGGGCGATGAACCAATTTATTACCAATGGTTACTTAATGGTGCAGATGTGTCAGGTGATAATATTAGCGGGGAACAAACATCCACAATTATTATTGACGATCTTACTTTAGCACAGCAAGGTAACTATACATGCTTAGCATATAATAATTGTGGTCAAGTACTTACCGAACAAGCCTATTTAACTGTAAATACCCCCCCAACAATACTGGTTCAGCCAGAAGATATTACAGTTTGCGAAGGCGATTTAATTGAATACGATTTACTTACATCCGGCACATTACCTATGGAGTTTGAATGGATTAATCAAACTAGTTCCGAAGTAGTATATACAAATGAAGATTTATTCATTGAATCTGCAGAATTAAATCATAGCGGTACTTATTATTGCAGCATAACTAATACCTGTGGGAATACAGAAAGCGACACCTTCGAAATAACTGTAGATCAAGCACCTTTACTATTATCTTCTCCGAGTGATATAAGTGCATGCGAAGGCGATAGTGTAGCAATATTTGTAGAGTATGAAGGAACAGAACCTATAGATTTTCTATGGTATCGAAATAATTCAGCAGTATCTTGGGCAGATAATGATACAATTCTTCTTAGTCCGGCTAATTTTGGGCAAACAGGTACATACTTTTGCAGATTACACAACTCCTGTGGAGACACCGACTCCGACCCATTCTATTTGCATATTGGCACTCCTCCTGTAATTGCATTAAATCCTCTTAACAAAACCTTATGCGAACTAGATACACTCGCCTTAATAATGTCGGCAGCCGGCGAAAACATTCTTTATCAATGGTATCATAATGATATTCCCATAAACGGAGCTACAGACACAAGTTTAAACATACCAAATATTGATGTAAGTTATCAAGGAGAATATTACTGCAAAGCTTACAATGCTTGCGAAAATGTATATACCGATACTGTTGAAGTTACAATATTCCCTGCACCTGAATTAGAACTTGGACCCGACATGGATTATTGTGAGGGGACAGAAGTAATATTATCACCGGAAGGCGACTACCAAAGCTATAACTGGAACAATGGACTTAATGTAGGTGCATACCTTCAGGTACAATTAAGCGGAACTTATACCTTAATGGTTGTAGGCGAAAACGGATGTAGTAATTACGATACTGTTCACATTGCATTTCATCCTGTATACGAAGTTAATTTTGGAAACGACACATCAGTGTGTGGAGGAATGGTACTTGATGCCGGCGAAGGAGCTTATTCGTATGATTGGAGCAACGGCTCGGAAAATAGCTCCATTAACATTACCGAATCAGGAGTTTACAGCCTAACAACTTACGGAGATGAATTTGGGTGCACCGACTCAGATACAGTTACAGTTCAAGTACTCCAAATTCCTGAAATAGATTTAGGTGATGACATTACTATAAGCATTGATTCTACTCTTATAATAGAAGTTGATCCAATTTATGAATACTATTTGTGGAATAATGATTTTACAGGTCCTTCGTTAAGTGTATCAGGGTCCGAATATGGCGAAGGTAGTTTCGAAATATGGCTCCAAATTACAGCATATAACGGATGTCAGAATTCTGATACAATTATCCTTAATGTATTCGACAACTCTATCGTACCAAATATTAAAGATATTGAATACTTGAAACTATACCCTATACCGGCAAATGATATTTTATGGATTGAAGGTTCTGCAATTAATCAAGGAATTGCACATGTAAAAATTAGTAATCTTAATGGACAAATAATATTTACTAAAAAAATTAATCAAACAGGAGAATTTCGAGATAATATTGATATAGCTAAATTTGCTGCAGGAACATACATCTTACAATTCATCTCTTCAAATAATAATATTATTACACAAAAGTTTATTATTAAATAACTAATAGCGTTTAAATGATTATTTTAAATTTTAAAATACAACTTAATGAAAACTAAGGGGAATAAGTCTGCTATAAAAAGTAAACTCAGAGGAGCTTATCTTACATCTGTAATAAGTATTTCGCTAGTATTACTACTACTTGGAATTGTAGGATTATTAATGCTAAACGCTCAAGTTCTATCAAATTATGTGAAAGAGAATATTTGTTTTTCATTATTTCTAAGAGACAATATTAAAGAAGCAGATATAAGAAAATTCCAAAAAACATTAGACACATACGATTTTATTAAATCTACTGAATATATTAGCAAAGAAAAAGCAGCAGAAGAATTGAAAAAAGATTTAGGTGAAGATTTTACCGAGTTTTTAGGCTACAATCCCTTACCTGAATCTATTGATATTTACTTAATTGCAGATTATGCAAACCCCGACAGCTTAGTAAACATAGAAAATCGTTTATTGGGATTTACAGATTATGTTAAAGAAATATCGTATCAAAAAAACCTTATCCACGAAATAAATGAAAATATAAGAAACATCAGTATATTTTTATTGATTTTTAGTGCTCTACTCTTATTAATAAGTTTTGCCTTGATAAATAATACAATACGTTTAATGATTTATTCGAAAAGATTTATTATTCGTACAATGCAACTTGTTGGAGCAACACGTCGGTTTATCAGAACTCCATTTATTAAATCAGGATTGATACAAGGAATCATAAGTGCAATTATCGCTATTGGAATTCTCACATTAATAATTTACAGTGCTGACAAGCAACTTCACGATATTATTAGCTTATTGGATTATAAAATTGTTGGTATATTATTCCTTATTGTATTATCTTTGGGAATTATTATTTCATTAATTTCTACGTTTTTTGCAGTAAACAAATATTTACGAATAAAAAACACGAATCTTTATTATTAAAAAATGGCAAACAAAATTAAAACAGCACAAAAGCAAAATGATAAAAGCGAAGAGCTTAACTTTGCTTTAGGTAAAGAAAATTATATTTTACTTATTATTGGATTTGCAATAATAATAATTGGTTTTATTCTTATGTCGGGAGGAAAAGCAGAAGACCCCGCAGTTTTTAGTGAAGAAATTTTCAACTTCAGACGAATTACATTAGCTCCTTTGGTTGTATTATTTGGTTTTATAATTGAAATTTTCGCCATAATGAAAAAACCAAAATCCGAAAAGACACTTAATGAAGAATAATCTTTATTCAAATTATGGAATGGTTTGAAGCTCTTATCCTTGGTTTAATACAAGGACTAACTGAATTTTTACCGGTAAGCAGTAGCGGACACTTAGAAATTGGTAAGGCACTTTTTAAGATCAGTGGCGAAGACAATTTATATTTTACCATAGTTGTTCACGGAGCTACAGTACTAAGTACAATTGTTGTGTTCTGGAACGAAATTATAAAGTTAGGAAAAGGTGCATTACAGTTTAAACTAAACGAAGAAACACACTACATCCTTAAGATAGGCATATCAATGATTCCTGTATTAATTGTAGGATTACTATTTAAAGACCAGATTAAATCTCTGTTTAGCGGTACAAATATTAATTTTGTTGGATACATGCTACTGATTACAGCATGTTTACTAGCTTTTACATATTTTTTTAAAAGCAGAAAACGTAAAATAAGATATTTAGATGCATTTATTATCGGGATAGCTCAGGCATTTGCCGTTTTACCCGGGATAAGCCGCTCAGGTGCAACAATTGCAACAGGTTTAATGTTAGGAAACGATAAAGAAGAAATTGCAAAATTTTCATTTCTAATGGTGCTAATTCCAATTTTAGGTGAAAATTTTCTTGATTTATTAAGCGGGTCATTTGCTAACGCCGGAGGATTAAGCATTTCGGCTATGTTAATAGGATTTCTATCCGCATTTATTAGTGGATTGATTGCCTGTAAACTTATGATAAAAATTGTAAAAAAAGGCAAACTAATCTGGTTTGCTCTTTATTGTGGAATTGTAGGTATAATTACAATTGCTGTACTTTAAATTAAGATATGCAAATATTTAATGGAAATAGTCTTGATTTTGAAAAAGGTATGCTTATTCCGATAAACAAACCATATGATTGGACATCTTTTGATGTTGTAAACAAAACTCGCTATCTTATTAAGAAGAAACTGAATATTAAGAAAATTAAAGTTGGACATACAGGAACCTTAGACCCATTAGCAACAGGAGTATTAATTGTTTGTACAGGTAAGGCAACAAAAATTATTAATGAACTACAAAACGACGATAAAGAATATATTGCTACAATAGAATTTGGCGCTACTACTCCTACACTTGATAGAGAAACTAAACCCGACAAACTTTACGAGTGGAAACATATTACAATTGAAAACATTGAAAAAGTATTAAACAAATTTGAGGGTGAAATTGAACAAATACCTCCAATATATAGTGCAATTAAAATTAATGGTAAAAGAGCATATAAAGAAGCCCGAAAGGGGAATATACCGGAAATTAAAGCCCGAAAAGTTAATATTTATAAAATTTCTATAAAAAATTTCACTTTGCCTGAACTAAACATTCATGTTCATTGTTCAAAAGGTACATATATTAGGTCGCTTGCCAGAGATATTGGCTTTGAGATGAATAGCGGAGCTTATTTAAAAGATTTAATAAGAATTAAATCTGGTAATTTTAGCTTAAATCAAACATTAGAATTAAAAGATTTTGAAAATATTTTAAATTTAATGTAACTTTTTTTAAAAAATAGTGTATATAAGAGCAGTTTAAAAAAAACATAAAATATCTATGAAATTATCCCAGTTTAAATACGATTTACCCGAAGATTTAATAGCATTACACCCGACACAGAACCGCGATGAATCAAGGTTGATGGTAGTAAACAGACAAACAGGAAAAATAGAACACAAAGTTTTTAAGGATATTATAAACTATTTTAGCGAAGACGATGTTCTAATCTTTAATAATACCAAAGTTTTTCCCGCTCGACTTTATGGCAATAAGGAAAAAACAGGCGCTAAGATAGAGGTATTTTTATTAAGAGAACTTAATAAAGAACAACGACTTTGGGATGTATTAGTAGATCCTGCTCGCAAGATTAGAATAGGAAATAAACTCTATTTTGGCGAAAATGATTTATTAGTTGCCGAAGTTATTGACAATACTACATCAAGAGGTAGAACACTACGATTTTTATCTGACGGTCCATACGACGAATTTAAAGAAACATTAAACCTATTAGGAGAAACTCCTATTCCTAAAAACATCATCAAAAGACCTGTAACCGAAAATGATAAAGACAGATACCAAACAATATTTGCAGCACACGAAGGGGCAGTAGCAGCACCAACAGCTGGATTACATTTTAGCAGAGAACTCTTAAAGCGATTCGAAATTGTTGGAACCCACTTTGCATATATTACATTACATGTAGGTCTAGGTAATTTTAGAAGCGTTGATGTAGAAGACTTAACAAAACATAAAGTTGATAGCGAACAAATATATATTACCGACGAAACAGTAAATATTGTAAATAGCGCAAAAGAAAATAAAAAAGAAGTTTGTGCTGTGGGGACAACAGTATTACGTACATTAGAGAGCTCTGTATCTACAAAAGGATTTCTTAAACCTTTCGAGGGATGGACTAATAAATTTATTTTCCCCCCATACGAAGTTCAAGTACCAACCCGTATGGTCTCAAACTTTCATTTGCCCTACAGCACCTTACTTATGATGGTTTCGGCATTTGGAGGATATGATACAATTATGGAGGCATACAATATAGCTGTAAAAGAAAAATATAGATTTGGAACCTACGGAGATGCAATGTTAATTTTATAATTATTTTGAACAAGATGGCGAACCTTCAGGAGTTCTAACTACATTACATAATCTATCACATACATGATTTGCAAAACCAACGCCTGCTTCAGAATACAAGTTATAGGCTAAATTAACTCCCATTTCGGTAAGCTGTTCAACCTCATCGTCATATTTGGCAGTAGCAGCTATCATACCTGTATATCCTATTTTCTTTAATTGATGTATCGTGTTTTTGTTTGAATAAAAATCTCCCATACATAACATAACTAAATAGACCTGTCCTTTTCGCAAGTGGTCAAAATCTACTTTTTCCCAGAAATCCATATCGGTAGCATCATCGTGAATAACATTTTTACCCTCTTTTAAATGTTTTTCAACTACCTCGGCATTATAATCAATAGCAATCACGTTTCGTCCATAATTTTTAACTAATTGATCGTAAGCGGCAGCACCAAAACGTCCCATTCCTGAAATAATTATTTGCGCATTACCAATATCGTATGGTTGATCGTATGATAAGCGTTTGTTTGTCTGAAAACGCATCAACAAATTACGAAACTTATACATTAATTGATAGGAATTGGAATTTAACGGAGCAGATATTATAAAGGATAAACTTAAGGCTATTGCAATTATAACTAACCAATCTGATGATATTATTCCAATAGCAGCTCCTGCACTCGCCACAATTAAACCAAATTTACTAAAATTTGCTAATGTTATAGTGCTTAACCACGCTGTACGCATTCTGAGTCGAAATCTTGTAAACACCAGAAAATAGATCGGAACTTTAACAACTAGTGCTGTAAGTACAATAAGTGCAGTAATTAGAATATCAACCGATATTGTTACTTGAAATCCAATATTCAAGAAAAAACCTATAAGCAATACATCTTTAAAACCCACCAGCTTATCCGACAACTCTGACGACTTAGGATTACCTGCTAATATCATTCCTGCCACCAAAGCTCCTAAGTCTGATTTTAAGCCGACAAAATTGAACAACTCACCACCAACAACTAAAGCAAGAAAAAACCCAAATAAAACTAACACCTCACCATGTCCGGCTTTTTAAAGTAAAAAAGAAACTACAGGTTTTAAGACTAACAAAACCAATGGAATACCAAGTGCATAAATATTAGGAATTTTTCCGGCTGCAAAAACCAAAAACAATACAGCAAACAAATCCTGCATAATTAAAACCCCTATAGAAATTTTACCATGTAAAGAAGTAGTTTCGCCTTCCTGTTCCAGTACTTTCATTGCAAATACAGTACTGCTAAAACTCATTGCAAAGGCAATCATTAGTGAAGTAATTACATCTAAATTGGCAAACAAACTTACACCTGTATAGCTTAAAATCATTACTCCAGCGAATATTGACAGGGTTGTTGCTATCATATGTACACTTGCTCCTCCCCAAATTTCAGGCTGCAGGAGAGTTTTAAATTAAGTTTTAAACCAATTGTAAACAGCAACAACGAAATACCAATATCAGAAATAGATTGCAACATTCCTCCTGGTTCTGCTCCTAAATATTTAAGCACAAAACCCGCAATTAAATAACCAATCAGAGGAGGCAATCCAATATTACGAACAAAAAAGCCAAGAATAAATGCAATAGAAATCCAAATCGGATCCATGTTAATTCCTTTTAAGTTACGACATTATTAAAATGCTATATTTAATAATTCAAACTACTAAATTAAAAAAATAAAGTAAATAATTCTAAAGCATTAATAAATGAAAAATAAATTTTCTGATTATTTAATTAGAATCTGAAATAAATAATGAAACAATATCCGGTTCATAACCCTTACCATACAAATAACGAAGCATTTTCTGTGAATATTCGTAATTAGATTCTGCTTTGATTTTTTTATTTGCAATTAGCTTTTTAATAACATTTTCGTATTCCTCTTTTGAAATAATTGAAATAGCATCTTCGATAATTGCCTCCGAAATTCCTTTTTTTTGTAATGCCAATCTAAGACGTATTTTACCCCACATATTAAATTTAAATTTATCTAACACAAAAGCCTTTGCAAATCTTATGTCGTTAATGAAATTATCAACTATTAAAGAATCTATTATTTCATCATGAAAATTAATATCAATTTTAGCCTGAAACATTTTCTGCCTTACATCATATTCGCATTTTTCGCTACGCGAGCAATAAAATTGCATACGAATTAATGCTTTTTTAAATAAATCATCACTCATAACTCAATCCAGTTCAATTTCAACTAAAAAGCCGTTGTGCTTTCTTACATTTAAAACCCCACCATTCGACAAAATTAAATATTGCCCTTTTATTCCTTCAAGTATTCCGGAAAACTCCTTTTTGTTTTCAAGATTAATCTGTGAATAATCTGAAAGCGAATTTTTATACGGATAAATTATTTCAGTAATAAAGTTATCAACTGTAATATATTGTTTTAATTCATTCGATATATATTGTGAAATATTTCTTTTCTCATTTTTTAAATCTAATTGATGTGAACTTGATTTTAACATATTTCTCCAATTTGTTTTATCCGAAATTTTAGATTTTAATTCTACTTCAATTAATCCGGCTAAATATCTGTTTGGAGTTTTGGCAAGCTTAATAGCACTAATGGCTCCTTGGTCTATCCAACGAGTTGGCACTTGATTGTATCGCGTAACTCCCACTTTCAAATTTCCTGTAATAGCGAGATATACAAAATGATCAATCAAGGTATTTTCTTTTGCCCATTCCATATCGCGACTAATCCCCAAATGCGATTGGTCTTTTTCGGGATGTATAATTCCAACATCTGTTTGTGGTAAACTTGTAAAACAAGAATAACAATAGCCTTGATGAAAAGACTTATTAGTTTCGGCACCACAATTAATGCAGTTTATTTTTTCTAAGTATCTTATTTGTACTTGTTTACCTATAAAACTATTAAGAAGTACTTCTTCATTTTTGTCTTTTCTTAAATAATAGCGTACAGGTTTATCATAAACAGTACGCATTCGTAATAGATTTGTTTGAAATTTCATGTGTTTATATTTTTACTTTATTGGGCACATAGAATCGCAAAAGCAAAATAATCATTTCGGTTAGCATGCTAATAATTATTTTGCTTATGCATATTTCATGCAACTAAATTAAAAAGAAAAATCTTCAAGTCCGTATAATTTATCATTTCTATGTTTATCGGGTTGCCAAGTCCTTACATATATCGTAGGATTTGAAACCTCATTTAGGTCAATCATTAGAAATAAATATCCTTGATCGGAATAGCGACTGCTATAATAATTTTGCTTTATCTGAATACCGTAAATCATATCATTACCATTAACTTTTCTAACTTCATTGTCTTCTAGTTGGATATTAACAAACGCATTTGCTTCAAATATTTCTTTTAAATGGCTCACATATTCCGACTTTGAATATCGCTGATATTCTATTTGATATTCATCAAGACCACGATAAAAAGCATCTCCGGTTTTTGGTTCGGCTATTACTTCACCAACAATAATTAAAGCATTTTCGGCAAATACTTTTTCGATAAAACCAATATCCTCAAGAGTATATGCAGTTTTGTATTTTTCCATAAATCCTATAAGAAAATACTTTTCGAAATCACTTCCAAATCTTTCACTCTTACTTAAAATATCATTAATTGCTTTATCTGAAATGGCAAATCGCACACCTGAGATAAGGTTTTGGTCATTTATAACAAAAACTAGATCATCAACAAAACTACGCTTATTGTTAGGAAAACTAAATCGCATCGGCACCGACCTTACTTCATGATAACCATCAAGTTCAATCGCTTTTAGTTCATTATCATGTGGTAAAATTTTTGCAACACCATATCCGGCAATTTTTCGAAACTCTTTATATGCACCATCGGTAAAGTATTTACACAAAGCTGTATCTCCTGCATTCATTTTAGCAACAATATTTTCAACTAACTGAATAGGCTTATCATTAAAACTTTTACTTGAGTTATCAGTATCTGTTGGCTTCTTAATTTGTTCTACAATCTTTTCCTCATTATAATAATAAGGATTTGGAATATTAATTACAGCTTTTTTAATTGCAGGTATAATATTGGTTTTAAGCACTTGTTCAACTTCAGGATCAAGCGAAGCCTTGTTATCGTATCTGTATTCTATCCGCAATTTTAGTGATTCAGGCATTTCATAGTTTCCAAAAAACTCTACAACAGCCTTGCCATCTTTACACGAATACAAATTAGAATATGTATCACCTGTCCAAAAAATATAATCCAAATTTTGCACAGGCATCCCTAATACAGTAATATCAAGCATAAACATTAAATGCGAAGTGTCAGCTTTATGTGCAATAATATCAACTGAAATTGAACTCAACAAACCGTTAATTTCATCTATTAACCAAGGAAACATTGCATAATCGTTATCGTCTTGCGAAAACCTAATAGAGTTTGCATCAGGGTGGCTACGTAATAGAGCTAATGACCAGTAGTAGTATCGTAAAGCATCTCCGGCACGCATTTGATCACGAGCCTTAATGCCTAAACGAGCATAATCAATAATTTTTTGTTCTCTTTCTTTAAAAATCTTATCAGCATTAGTTTTCTTCATATATCTAATCACATAAACCCCATCATTATCTTCAATAACCTTTCGATTTGCCTGATTAAGAGTAGTATTTGTATAAGTGCTAACTGCCGATTCGGTAAATTCTTCTATATCCTCTTCGTCTTCAGTTAAAACCATTAAAAACTTACTTTCGATACTTGTACTGATTTGACTAACTAAATCCTGCACTGCAAGCTGGTCGGCTTCGTATAAACTTGATGCCTTTGCTTCACCCCATAAATATTCAGAATTAGATTTAATATTTTCAACATCCTCATTTTGGGCAAATAAAGCAAGTTGTAATATTAAAACTATTGGCAGTAAAAAATGTCTCATTAGCAATGTTTTTGATAGTAAAAAGAATTATTAAATGTGCAAAAATTAATCCAAATAATAAAATAAATAAGCAAATACTCAATAATATTATAATACTAAATCACATTATGTAAAACAAGTGAATAAAAATAGATAATTTGATTTTCAAGGTAGAAGAATTAATAATAAATTTACAAACTTTTGTGCATAATTTAAAACCTTGTATGGATAAACGAGCTAAAGCAGCAGAAACACCGCTAATGAAGCAGTATAATGCCATTAAAGCTAAACACCCTGATGCATTATTATTGTTTAGAGTTGGTGATTTTTACGAAACATTTGAAGAAGATGCCCAAAAAACATCAAAAATTTTAGGTATTACTCTTACTAAAAGAGCAAATGGAGCTGCTGCTTATATTGATTTAGCCGGATTTCCATATCATGCCTTAGACACTTATTTACCAAGATTAATTCGTGCCGGTCAACGTGTAGCTATTTGCGAACAATTAGAAGACCCCAAAACAACAAAGAAAATTGTAAAACGTGGAGTTACCGAACTGGTTACACCAGGTGTTTCTTACAACGATAATGTATTGGAACACACCGAAAACAATTTTTTGGCAAGCATTTATGTAAATAAAAATTATTACGGTATTTCTTTTATGGATGTTTCTACAGGCGAATATCTGCTAAGCGAAGGGAACGCCGACTATATCGACAAATTATTGCAGAGTTTTAACCCCAAAGAAGTATTAATTGAAAGGAAATATAAATCCTATGTTACTGAAAAGTTCGGTCAAAATTTAAACTATTTCCCTCTCGAAGACTGGATTTATACCGAAGATAATGCCCGCGATAGACTTACAAAACATTTTAAAGTAATAAACTTAAAAGGTTTTGGTGTTGAAGAACTAACGATTGGGATAATTGCCGCAGGAGCAATACTCAATTATCTTGATATTACTGAACATCACAATGTAAAACATATCTCTAAAATCTCAAGAATTGATAAAGATAAATTCGTATGGCTTGATAAATTTACAATTCGTAATCTGGAACTTTTTCATAGTTTTAACGAAGATGGAAAAAGTCTTTTTGATATACTAGGTCATACAACCAGCCCTATGGGTGCACGTTTATTAAGGCGTTGGCTTGCATTACCACTTAAAGATAAACAGCAAATAAATTCCAGGCTGGATGTAGTCGAATATTTTATTAATAATACTGAAATTACCGAAGAATTAAATTCAAATATTAAACATATTGGTGATTTAGAAAGACTAATATCAAAAGTAGCAGTGGGTAGAATAAATCCACGAGAAATGATTCAATTAAGAAATGCGCTGCAAGCATTAATTCCAATAAAAAGCTTGTGTTCTAAAACCGATTTACCTCCATTAAAGAGTATTGCCGACCAAATAAATCCATGCGACGAAATAAAACAAAGACTCTTTAATGAGTTAATAGACGACCCTCCTAATCAGGTTAATAAAGGCAATGTAATTAAAAAGGGCACATCACAAGAATTAGACGATTTAAGAGATATTGCTTATTCGGGAAAAGATTATTTATTAAAAATACAACAAAGCGAAATTGAACGTACCGGTATATCATCACTAAAAATAGGTTTCAATAATGTATTTGGATATTACTTTGAAGTAAGAAATACTCATAAAGACAAAGTCCCCGAAGAATGGGTACGCAAACAAACATTAGTAAGTGCCGAAAGATATATAAACGAAGAACTTAAAGAATACGAAAATAGAATACTCGGAGCCGAAGAAAAAATCCTAGAACTTGAGACACAACTTTTTAATCAATTGGTTTTAAGTTTAGCAGATTATATCGAAATTATTCAATTAAATGCCTCGATAATTGCAAGATTAGATTGCTTACTAACATTTGCAAAAGTTTCATTAAACAATAACTATAATCGGCCTGAAATAAACGAAAGCGATTCTATTGATATACGTGAGGGGAGACACCCTGTTATTGAAAAGCAATTGCCAATTGGCGAAGATTATATTAGCAATAATGTATATCTTGACTGCGAAACACAACAAATAATGATGATTACCGGACCCAATATGTCAGGTAAGTCTGCATTACTTCGCCAAACGGCTTTGATTTGTATTATGGCTCAGATGGGATGTTTTGTTCCTTCCGAAGATGCACATATCGGGATAGTAGATAAAATCTTTACTCGTGTAGGTGCAAGTGATAATATTTCGATGGGTGAATCAACATTTATGGTTGAAATGAACGAAGCAGCAAGCATCGTAAACAACATGTCGGAACGAAGCTTAATACTCCTAGACGAAATTGGCAGAGGCACCAGTACCTACGATGGAATAAGTATAGCTTGGGCAATAGCCGAATACATTCACGAACATCCAAAAGCAAAAGCAAAAACTCTATTCGCTACTCATTACCACGAACTAAATGAAATGGAGAAATCTTTTAAGCGAATTAGAAATTTTAATGTTTCAGTAAAAGAAACAAAAGACAAAGTAATATTTCTTCGTAAATTAAAACCAGGAGGAAGCGAACATAGTTTTGGAATTCATGTAGCCCAAATGGCAGGAATGCCTCCATCGATAGTTTACAGAGCAAAAAAAATACTAGAACAATTAGAAGGCAAAAACGAAACACACGAACTTAATAAACCTGTTGATGAAATTGCAAACAATCGCGAAGGTATGCAACTTAGTTTCTTTCAACTCGACGACCCTGTTCTTATGCAGATACGAGACCAAATACAAGAACTTGATATTGAGAAATTAACCCCTCTTGAAGCACTAAATAAACTCAACGAAATTAAAAAGATTAGCGGTTTATCTTAAAGTCGGTTTACAATAACTTAACATACATATAATTTTGCCTTAACACATATAATTCTTATTAGGTATATTTTTGACAATAAAAAATTAAATCAAAAAAAAATGAAAATTCTATTTACAGTGTTATGTATGGCTCTAATTATTTCAGTGTCTGCAGACAATGAAGATACTAAACAAAAATCTGATACAAAATCGGAAACAAGCAAAACTGTTGTTGTAAGCGGCAAAATAATTGATTCCGTTTCAAAAGAAAATCTAGTAGGAGTAAAAGTAAATATAGGCGAAACCGGAATTGTTACCTATACCGACTTTAATGGTAATTTTTCGATATCAATACCCGAAAACACAGATAACAACGAATTAAAAGTTTCATACATCTCTTATCAAGAAACAATATTAGATGTAGAAAATTTCAATAATTCTATAATCGAAATTAATCCCGTAAAATAAAACTTTTAGTAAATTTTAATTCTTCGGGGAATAGTAATAGCTTTACAGTTATTATATTTTCAAATTTTAAATACATGAGGTTATTCTTTGTTTTTCTGCTAAGTATTTGTTTTTCTGTAATTTATGCACAAGAAATTACATTAGACGGCTTTTATTATCTAAATGGCGAGCTTTATTCCGGAACTGTTACTGAAGAATACCCCTCAGGTAACATTAAGTTGCGATTATCTGTTAGAAACGGCGAACTACACGGCAAGTCAGAATACTATTATCCGGATGGCAAACTTGATGAAATTCGTTCATTCAGTAAGGGTCTAAAACATGGTAAATGGTTAAAATACAATGAAAACAAAGTTTTAATATCTGTTGCAAAATATAAAAAAGATTTAAAGCATGGCACATGGAAAATATGGGACGATAAAGGCATATTAAGATATATCCTCAAATATAAAAACGGTGAAAAGACCGGCACATGGGAAATATACAACGAAAAAGGCGAGCTGGAAGAAACCAAAACATATTAAACTTATTCTTCAAATTAACCCTCAAATATTAAGTGTAGCTTAACAAACTCATAATTATAACTTAATATTTACATAACATTAAAGCAAGTTGTAAAAAATACTTTTGACTATTAAGTTAAAAGAAAATGAATCTATTTTTTGTTATTGATTATAAACTACTTACAAAGGTTTGCATAGCATTGCTTTGTATGTTTTTGCCTTTAATAAGTAATGCCCAAAACGGCAGTATTAAGGGTTTTGTTAAAGAAAAAGATTCGGGGGAATCTATTCCTGTAGCCAATGTTGTTATTGTTGGTACGAATACCGGAACTATAACTGATTTTGACGGAAATTTTGAATTAAGCAATTTACGTGAAGGCTACTACGACATACAAGTATCTTTTATTTCATACAAAACAGAAACAATTAATGGAATAAAAGTAACAGAAAAACAGAATACCGAAATAGTCGTTGAGCTGGAATCAGAATCGCAAATGCTGAAAGAAGTAGAAATAAGTGCAGAAGTAAAAAAAGACAACGAAAACTTACTTCTGATGGAACGTCAGAATTCCACCCAAATAGTACAACAAATAGGTGCTCAGGAATTAGAAAGAAAAGGTGCAAGCGATGTAGCTTCGGCACTGGCAAAAGTTTCGGGCATTAGCAAAACTGAACAAAACAATGATGTATATGTAAGAGGACTTGGCGACAGATATAATTCTACAACCTTAAATCAACTACCTATACCTTCAAATAATCCGGAACAAAAGAATGTTTCGCTTGACATTTTTTCAACAGGCATAGTAGAGTATATTTCGATTGACAAGGTATATAATACAAAACTATTTGGCGATTTTGCAGGTGGCAACGTAGATATAGTTTCAAAAGATTTTAAAGGCTCCAGATTTCTAAAATTGGGAATTGGGGGAAACATAAATACCTGTTGCATAAATAAGAACAAAATACCTGTGAAGCAGGGGGCAGATTTACTAGGTTTTACCAGCTCAAAACCTCCTGCAAGCATTAGCAATTACGAGTTTAGTAATCCTATTGATCCAACATATACATCCCCTTTAGGAAAAAGTTTTTCAATTTCAGGAGGAAATAAATATATAATTGGAGCCGACAAACACATTAACTTCTTTGCTAATCTTAGCTTTGATAATGACATCTATCTTAAAGAAGGAATTACAAAAAATGTTAATAGTACCGGTTACCCCTCAAAAAATCTGAAATTTCAAAACTATAGGTATAATGCAAATACAACCGGAATGATAAACTTGGGATACAGAGCAAATAAAAATAATAAGATAAATTATAATCTGGTATTTATTAACTCTTCAGAAAATTCCTCAGAAATATATCATGGAACAATAATAGACATTGCCGATTTCGATAATGGGCTGCTTACAAGATATACATACGAAAAAAACACCGTAATCATCAACCAGCTATTAGGCAATCATGAAATCAACAGAAGTTCAAAATTTACGTGGGGATTGGCGTACAATAAAATAACCAGCGATATTCCCGATAGATTGCAAAACACATTCAGAATGCTGGAGAATAATAATTACGTCTTTGGACAAAATCAAATTACCGACAATCATAGATATTTTCATTACCTAAACGAAAATGAAATTGCTTTAAATACTGTATTTGAAAAAACCTTTTTTAATGACAGTGATAATGAATACAACAAAGATAATTATAAGCTAAAACTGGAATTTGGATATACGGCTAAATATAAAATAAGAGAATTTGAAGCTACACAGTTTAACTTTAGAATTCACTCCGATCAAAGAAATACTGTTATTGATCCATATAGTCTTTCAACATTCTTTAATCAAGCCAATCTCGAAAATGGCAACTATTTCAGGATAGAAACATTTAGGGGAAATAGCCAAGTACCAAATGTTTTAGACCCACAGGTTTATGGCGGCACACAAATGATACACGGTGTATTTTTAAATACTGAATATCATATTAAACACAACATGGTAGTAATTGCGGGGCTTAGAGGAGAATATATAATGCAGGAAGTAAGATGGAATACCCAGCTTGATCCTTCAGACAAATCTGATTTATTACAAAAACCTGCAATATTACCTGTAATTGTAGCAAGATATAAAATCAATGAAAAACAAAATTTACGTCTTGGAGTGTCAAAAACATACACCTTGCCTCAATTTAAAGAAAGAGCTTTATTTATCTACGAAGATGTAACTCAGGTTAAATTAGGAAATCCCGATTTATATGAATCAGACGATTATAATCTTGATTTAAAATGGGAACTATTTCCCGGATTGGGTGAAATCATTTCATTGGGAGCTTTTGGAAAGTATATCCTTAACCCAATAAATGAAGTTACAATTTCATCTGCAACAAACGATATTTCTTTTATTAACACAGGTAATTGGGGATATGTGGCAGGCTTTGAGCTTGAAGCAAGAAAAGAGTTTATCAGCACTTATAAAAATAAACTTATTGCAGGAGCAAATGCCTCATATATGCACACAGACCAAGAGCTTAATTCAGAAAAAGTACAAGAAGAAACAAGATATGCTGTACAATTTACTAACGAAAATGCAAGATTTACAGGAGCCTCAGAATGGCTATTAAATGCAGACGTCTCATATATTAAGATTTGGAACGAAAACCAAAATAAAGTTATGGTTAGCATAGCTTACAATTTCTTCTCTGACCGTATTTATGCAATCGGAACAAATCAAAGAGGTGATATTATAGAAAAGTCCTTCAGTTCGCTTGATTTCATCTTAAAAACAGAGCTTAAAAGTTTTGAGATAGTGATTAATATTAAGAATATTCTTAACCCAAATATTGAAACATATCAAGCTAATTTTGATAAAGATATTACAGTATTATCCTACAAGAGAGGAATAAATGTAAGCTTTGGATTAAGTTATACATTCTAATAAAGACTTAACCGACACTTAACAATTAAATAAAACCTATTTAACAGACCTTAATATACTTACAAATACATTTGTATTAAACTTAATTAATAAAAAAACACAAAAACATGAAAAAATCATTTCTAAAAAGAGTTGTTTTAGGCTCAACTTTGTTTATTGCATTATTTGCAATTATTGGGACCTCTTGTAAACCGGATGACAATGGTGATGAAAACATTATCGACCATAACGACTGGAAAGGAGACATTTCAGAATCTGTAAGCCTTGATGCATCCAAAGTTTACAAATTGTCTGGACTTGTAAAAGTTAAAGAAGGTGCTACTTTAACAGTACCGGCAGGCACAAGAATTGAAGGCGTTGGCGGAACTTCTGCTGCTATCATTGTAGAACAAGGGGCAAAAATAAACATTAACGGAACTGCCTCATCACCGGTAATAATGACATCAGGACTAAATAATCCGAGCCGTGGCGATTGGGGAGGATTAGTAATTTGCGGTAGAGCTACCTGCAATTCAGGTGGCGGAATGTCTGAGGTTGGAGATGTTGCTTATGGTGGAAATAACGATAGCGACAATTCTGGTACTATCAGATATTTAAGAATTGAATACTCAGGTGCAGCATTTAACAGCGAAAAAGAATATAATGGTCTTTCGTTGTTTGGTGTAGGCAATGCAACAACAATAGAATATGTTCAAATTTACGAAAATGCCGATGACGGGATTGAATTCTACGGGGGAACAGTAACTGCAAACCATTTGGTTTCATCAAAAATAGAAGATGACCTCTTCGATTGGACAGAAGGATGGAGAGGTGGTGGTCAAAACTGGTTTGGACTAAATGATGGAGGGTTTGGTAACAGAGGTATGGAATGTGATAACTGGTCATCAGATTTTGCTGCAACCCCAACCGCAAATCCTACAATTTCTAATGTTACCCTAATAGGTAGCGGAGATCAAGGAGCTGAACCACAAGCCTTAATGCTAAGAGCCGGAACAAAAGGAAGTATTGATAATATTGTAGTAAAAAACTGGAAAACCGGTATTGAAGTAAGAAGCGATGAGTCAATTGCAAATATTTCTGATAACTCATTAAAAATTACAAATATAAAATTTGTTGATACTCCAACTAATTTAGTCGTGAAAGACTCTAACGATGATGTAGTTACCGATGAATCGCATAATGCAATATATACAGAAAATGAAAATGCAACTGGTGCAGGTAATGGAATAAATGTTCCTTCGTGGGCACAAGGTTGGACTATTGGTTTAGAATAGTTATATTTAGTTTTACACTTAAAGACTGCTCCCTAAAAAAGCAGTCTTTTATATTTTACAACATAATAAAATATTATTTATTAGCTGAATAGCGTTTCAAAATAAAAATTCTATTGAATTGGCAAGAACTAATTTACAATACGTCATTAAACAATAACTCTATTTAATAAAAGCATAAAACGAAAAAAGCCACTCTCCAAAGAGCGGCTTTTTATTGTTGACCTGCAAGGACTTGAACCAAGAATTCAAGACGCAGAGCCTTGCGTGTTGCCAATTACACCACAGGTCAATATGTGTTGTCCGACAAGGATTCGAACCTTGACTGTATGAACCAAAATCATAAGTGCTACCATTACACCATCGGACAAACATTACAAAGAACTTATTTCCCTTTCGGGACTGCAAAAATAATATATTTTTTTAAATCCCAAGAAACATAATCAAAAAAAGAAATAAGTTTTTAAATAAAAAAGAAATACCCAATTAGCAAACCGAATATCTCTTTTTTACAAACTATTTAACAATTACTTACATAAGAGAGCCGCTTTCTCTATAAGTGTAATATACTCATTTCTGTAACCAAATTCATCTTTGCCTTTAGCAGATTTAGCCAATGCAAGAGTACTTTCGTAACTAGCATCTCCTTTAAATTCAGAATCGCGTAAAAGCATACCAAACTGAGCTATAGAAGCAGCTAAATTGAAATTATCGCTTATTTTCCCGAACGACGATATGCCAATTTTGTTTTCAATAAGACTACTTGTATCCTCGTCAGGGTGTTTATATCTAAGTTTTAAAGTCATTAAGTCATTACTTTTTTTGATGTTTAACTTTTGATAATTTAATTCATCAACATCTTCAACAGTTTCATCAGAATCAGCAGGAATTATTTCGTAAAGAGCTGTAACACTATGACCACTACCAATTTCTCCAGCATCTTTAGTATCATCGTTAAAATCCTCTTTATTTAACAACCTGTTTTCGTATCCTACTAATCTATATCCTTTTACATAAGCGGGGTTAAATTCTATCTGGATTTTAACATCTTTTGCTATGGTATAAAGTGTTCCCCAAAGTTCGTCAACAAACATCTTTTTAGCTTCGAGAATATTATCAATATATGCATAATTTCCATTACCTTTATTGCTGAGTTTTTCCATTTTTGAGTCTTTGTAATTTCCCATTCCAAAACCTAATATTGTTAAAAAGACCCCTTCGTTACGCTTTTCTTCAATAAGTCTTTCCATTGCTGCATCGCTACTTTCGCCAACATTAAAGTCACCATCTGAAGCTAATATTACTCTGTTATTTCCATTTTTAATAAAATTTTCTTTTGCAATTTTATATGCAAGCTTAATACCGGCTCCTCCTGCAGTAGAGCCGCCTGCTTCAAGTAAATCAAGCGCCGCCAAAATTTTTGCTTTCTCGCTCCCTGGTGTTGATTCTAATACACAACCTGCTGCTCCGGCATATACTACTATTGCCACACGGTCTTCGGAGCGAAGTTGGTCAACTAAAATTTTAAACGATTGTTTAAGTAAAGGCAGCTTATTAGAACTATTCATAGAACCTGATACATCTATTAAAAAAACCAGATTTGCCGGCGGAATATTTTCTGATTCCATTTTTTCTCCCTGAATACCTACTAATAAAAGTTTGTGATCTTTAGTCCAAGGGCAAACACCAAGCTCTAAACTTGTACTAAAAGGGTGGTTTCCATCGGGTTGCGGATAATCATAATCGAAATAATTTATCATTTCTTCAACACGTACAACATCAGGATATGGCATAGTATTTTGATTTAAAAATCGCCTGATATTTGCATAAGCAGCCCTGTCAACATCGACACTAAATGTTGACAGAGGATCGGATAAGGTATTTTTAAAATTATTCTCATCAATAAAATCATATGATTCAGTATTCCAATCGGTAGCTACATTATCGTAGCTATTACCAGCATAACCTATGCCCGCTCCTACAGGCTCCCCATAACAAGATGATTTCGTATTAAATAAAGCCGTACTTTCGACTGCTTCGTAATCTTGGTTTACAACAATATCCTCTAAGGGTTTAGATTTTAAAATCAGTTCAACTTTAATTTCCTTATCACCAGTTAAATGTATTTTTTTCTCATAAACTTCGTATCCCGCCTTTTCTATCCTTAAAAAATATTCCCCATTTTCTAATGATACAAAGTCAAAATATCCCTTTGCATCAGTAATTGTGGTGCTCTTTACTCCCAATGTTTTTACTAATAACACTTTTGCTTTAGAAATTGTGTTACCATTTTGTTTATCGTAAACTACTCCACATAGTTTAGCTGAATAAGTTGTTGCAGTTAGTATTACTGCTGCGAAAAAAAATACTGCACGTTTCATAATCTTAATTTTTAATATTTTTAATATTTTCATTTACAGAAATTTGATGATAAATATTTTTAAATTCCATAATTGATTTAGAATTTTTATTTTTGGGAAACTATTATGCATATACATAAGCATATATTAAGTTGGATAAATGATTTCTTTTTTCTTATTTATCCTGAGCAGTGCGAAGCATGTGGGAATTCATTAATAAAAGGCGAAAACATATTGTGTACAAACTGCCTTATAGACATGCCATATACTGACTACCCATTATGGGACGATAATCCTGTTGCTCAGATTTTTTGGGGTAGGCAAGAAATTGAAATGGCTACTGCTCTTTTCTATTTTAATAAAGGTAGTAGATATCGAAAATTATTACATAAGCTTAAGTATAAACATAAGCCTGAAATTGGAGTGTTTTTAGGTAGAGAATTGGGAGTTTCTATTAAAGGTTCAGAATATTTTGCAAAAGTAGAAGGAATTGTTCCTGTTCCCTTACACTCTTCAAGAATTAAAACAAGAGGCTATAATCAAAGCGAGAGAATAGCCAAAGGTTTAAGTGAAGTAACTGGATGGAAAATATATAATAACCTTATTTTAAGGACTAAGGCGACCGAAACGCAAACAAAGAAAAGCAAAGAAGAAAGGTGGAAAAATGTTTCAGGTAAGTTTGCATTAAATAATCCTGATATAGCAAAAGGGAAACATTTAATTTTAGTTGACGATGTAGTAACTACAGGTGCTACATTAGAAGCTTGTGCCGCAGAATTGCTCAAAATTGAAGAATTAAAACTTTATATTGGAGTATTAGCAAAAGCTTGATGCTTAATACGGATACGGATTATTCCTCGTTCAGTCTGCTTATAATGAATAAGTGGCAAATTTAAATCATTCTATAAATTCTTAATAAACTACTAATAAATAATAAAGCTTATTTATTTAGAGCCCACCGCTCATAGTCATGAACTATTTTCAAATTATCAAAAACCCTATCTACTACTGTCATAACCAATTCATTAATACTTTGGGGATGAGAATAAAACGATGGATTAGCGGGAAGAATAATACCTCCTGCCAAGCTTATAATTTCCATATTTTTAATATGAATTAAATTGTAAGGCATTTCGCGAATCACAAGAATTAATTTCTTTCTTTCTTTAAGCATTACATCGGCAGCTCTTGAAATTAAATCTTCAGATGTGCCTGAGGCAATACGTCCTAGTGTTCCCATACTACAAGGGATTACAACCAATGCATCGTATTCTGAACTCCCTGATGCAAATGGAGCAAAAAAACTTTTATTAGAATATTCTTTAATATTTAAATTAGTAGTCCACCCATTACCAAGCTCATAATCTGCAACTTCTTTTCCTGAATCAGAAATTACGAGAGACAGAAAATCTTTATCAATATCACTTAATGTTAGAGCTTTTTCTAAAAATAATTTTGCATAAATTGAGCCGCTTGCTCCTGTTATTGCTGTTACTATTTTTAGATTTTTATTCATTCCTCTTAAAATTGATACATTAGCGAAAAAGTCATTACTCTGTTAAATTCCCAATTAACCCAGTAATACAATTCTGTATTTGGCGAAAATCGTATTGGCAAAAATGTGTATAAAAATCTGTAATCAAAAGCTAAATGTTCGCCAATAAAATAAGTAAACCCGATTTGACCGCCAATTTCTACTCTTGTAAATGTATTTGTAGCATCGTTCGGATATTGAGGATTATCTTCTTCAATAGCATTAAATAGATAAGCGACACTAGGTCCGGCTGTTATTTTAAGTTTATTATTAAAGTTTAAATCTATTTTTGGAGGGATTTTAAGTCCATGCAAATTATATTCGAACAAAAAAGGTATTTCAATATAGTTTAGTTTTACTCTATAATATAGTGTGCCAGGGTCTTTTTGATCTACCGCTTTACTACCTTTTTGAATATATTTAAGTTCCATTCTGAAACCCCATCTATCTCCTAAAGTATTATGAACAAAAAGCCCTCCTGTTCCTGCAAATTTATTGTATCCTCCAAAGCTGTCGCCATCAACTTGTGAAATAACCATACCTCCGGTAACTCCTGCACTAAACTCTTGAGCGTTAAGATTTACAAACACAAACATTAATAGTACTGGTAGTATCAGTTTTTTTATCATTGTTCTATAAGCTTAATTTCTTCGGCTTGTAACACTTCATAAGTTTCGCTATTATAAACGAATGCTAGTATTAAACAATTGTTTGGAACCCAATCTTTTCCTAATTTAGTCTGATAAGTTTTTTCTGTATATACCTTATCAGCAATTGCTTCTCCCCAAGTACCATTAAATCCACCCCTTAAAACATGGTTATGTTCATAATTTTCGACATTTTCCGGGTCAGACCCATAATCTCTTTGCCATTGCACAATATTATTTTCTAACACATAAACAACAAGATGGAGTTCGTTTCTATTTTCCGTAATTGATTCTACTATCACATTACATTCTATAATACTATCAATGGAATTGTAAAATGCATCAATTTCTATTTCATACTGAGGGAAAGAACTAATATATTTAGCTACTTCGGAAGCCCATGCCGATGGGGATTTTAGAGCATCTCCTTTTAAAACATTTACGACACCAATAGGTTGTCCTTGAACTCCTAACGCCCCACCTGTAGTAATTCCATCTCCACCAAGTTCAAAACCTATATCAGTAGTAAAATCATAATAAAAAGGCTGGTTAATATTAGAACCTTCTATCCTACTATACCACCCACAATGAATAGCTACAGGGATAACTGCTTCACCATAATTATTTAAAATAGCTTCTATCTTATTATGTCCATCGGGGCAGTTACCACAAGTATGACCTGTAAAATCTAATAATAAACTTTTCCGTCCATTCCATACTAAACTACCTTCTTCTATATAAGGTTCTTCAATTACATCGCAGCTATTAAAAAACACTGATAAGCTTAACAATAAAAATATAATTACAAATTTCTTCATTATTAAAATGTACTTGAAATTGTTAAAAACACTCCATTACTAGCAGGAACGGCCCTGCACACACCACCTACACAAGTTATTCCTTCTCGCTGTCGTCCATAAGATAATTGAATTCTACTTGCACCACTAGTGTAACCTACTCCAGTATTAAAATAATGAACCCGTTTATCAGGATTGGAGTTACCGTAATTCCAATTATCAGATATATTTATAAACCATTTGGGGATATTAAATTCTAATGTTGCTAAGGCCCAATCGCCTTTATCTTCATCGGTAAATAAAGCCTGGAATTCTCCTCTTAAGGCTATTGTAGATTTAAATTTATAAGTAAGATCGATAACAGCTACATGGGCATTAACTATCAATTTTTCGTTTGTACCTCTAAGTATATCGTAATTATATTTAAGATTTTGATACATTAAAAGCATTTTTAGATTCTTTCCCCAACGTTTGTTAATCTCAAGATTTATATCTTGAAAATACAATGAATCTCCAATACTAAAAAAAGTATTTGTATATCCACTTGTACCCGCTAAACCAATTGGTGTTGTATCATTAATAGGAGTTTTTGTAATACCTTGCACCCTACTATAATTTACTGAAACATTAGTACCATATTTACCTCCAATTGGAGTTTTACGTTTAAAATTATAAAACACTTCGGCTTGCATTCCCCATTCTCCTGTTGGTTGTGTTGCATAAGGATAATATGCAGTAAGTGAATAAACATGGTTTCGAGTTATTTCTGGCAATTGATTAATGCTTAAGTCAGTTAATCCGGCATCTCTTTCCGACCTAAAGCTCATATTATCTACCCATTTTGTACCTAATAATACTCCAAACCCTTTTTGTGAATAAGTAGCATTGATTAACAAAGCTTGCCCTGACTTATATATATAATTATTGTCTGCAGAAGGATCGTTAATTTTATATGAATACTCAGAGTTAATGTTAAAACCTTTATAATTTATAGCAATTCGTCCGGCACCTGCACCTATATTTTCGGGTAAAACATAAATTGGATTATCATCTTTTTGATATTTACTGACAAAACTACCTCCTAAAATAAGCCTTAGACTATTATCTTTCCATTTATTGATAATATCATTTAAATGAAATTCTCCATCTATACCCCGAACTATGCCTGCTCCTTTTTCCCAATAATATCTTTGTTTTCCCACTAAACCTTTAAGATATATCCCGCTTGTAGGATTAAATTTTATTCTTATTCCATCTAATGCATTGTCAATACCAAGTAATTTTTGCTCATAAGTTCGCAATGTTAAACCATTTCCAAACTGTTCGTAAAAGCTTCCTACAGTAATTTCAAAATTATCGGCAGCAAAACCAGCCCAACGATATGGTATGCCTACTCCATCGTTAATATTACCGGCATTGGGAAAGCCCAACATAGTATTAAGGTATCCCTCGTATCTAAAACCTGCAGAAAATTTACCGGCAGAATAATTAAAATTAGCAAACGAATTCATTAAAAACCTCTCTGGCACAGAAGGTGCATCTATTAAACTATCTTGAACATAATACTGGAAGTCTCCCTGAAAATTACCTGTAAACTGTCCCCAGTTTTGGTCCTGAGCATAATATATCGAAAATAAAAAAATTGCAATTGAAGTAAATAAAAAATGCTTCATTATTAATAACTTTATTCTATGGGTAGTCCGGCAACTATCTTTTTCAAAATTTCGTAAGTATGATTTTCATCTCCCTCCATATACGAAGAATGTTGATATACAACTTTACCTTCGCCATTAAGGATAAATAAAAAGGGCGGATCGTTTACATTCATGGCTCTTTTAAGCTCAGAGTTTTCGTCAGTATAAACATCGAACTCCCAACTTTTGCCATTTACAAATGGAGCAACTCTGCTTATGCTTCTCGCTTCATCAATCGAGACTGCTATAATTTTTACTCCTGTTTCATCCTGCCAATCGAAAAAGTTTTCATTAAATGCTTCTAATTCTTTTATACATGGCTTGCACCATGTTGCCCAGAAAGTTAATATCACAGGTTTACCATCGTTTTGCACCAATTCCTGTATATTTGCAGGCTTACCCGTTAAATCTTTAATTTGAATGCTTGGAATATCCTGTCCCAAAATACTATTACAAAATATTGTAATTACGACCAATAAAATAATGTTTCTCATATTTTTTAAATGTTGATTAACAAATACCAAACCAAATTAAGATTAAAAATTATCTAATTCTTAAAATTCTTGATGCTTTATTTTTACAATTGCATTACAAGTTTTATATTAATAAAAACCTCAACACTCAAATTGATTCCTTATTCAATCATAATTCGTTTGATTAAAACAATACCATCTTTAACAATTTTTATTGTATAAAGTCCGTCAGCTAAATTGCTAATATCTATATCAAGTTTATTATCAGAATTATCAATGGTTTTAATTAACTGTCCTGCAATATTATAGATATATAACTTACTATTTTGTGCATTTGTTATTGTGATTTGGTTTGATGCAGGATTTGGATATATTTCCACTTCTTCCAAAGCAACCAAATCACTAAAAGTACCCGATACGCTTATGGTATTCGATTGGGCAGAACAAGAGTTATCTGCTACAACAATTAAGTAATAATCGCCATCTTCGGTGCATTGATATGTGTTATCTACAGCACCATCAATTGCATTATCATTAAAATACCATTGCAAGCTACCAACAGCTTCGGTACTTAGCAAATAGTTTTCATCAACCGAAATTTCAACAGTAGGCAATTCGAGTACAGTTACATCAAACTCCACAATATTTTCACAATCTGTTTCATCTGCAACAACATACTGAACTGTTGTTGTACCTACTATGGTATTATCAACACTCACCGGATTATATATTCCATTCATTCCTGTTGGGAATTCTATTACCTCACCCTGACAAACAAATATGTCGTCAGCAGTAATATCAATCTCGTCGTTTATTACTTCAATTGTAAATTCGCAAACATTAACACATGCTTCATCAGATGGCAAAGTTGTGTATGTAATATTAGTAACAGGATCAATTACTTCATTCGGTTCAAACACTCCTGTACCATCAGGAAATTCAACGGGTTCGCTTGAACAGAAAACTAAATCTTCGCAAGCAATATCTATCTCGGGAAGTGGGTTTACAGTTACATCAAAACTAATTGTGTTCTCGCACTCTGTTCCCTCTGCTACTATATAGTTTACAGTTGTTGTACCAGCAATCATATTGTCAACAGAAGTAGGATTATAAATACCATTTTCGCCTTCCGGAAAAACAATCTCTTGTCCTAAACAAACAATAATATCTTCAGGAGTAATATCAATAACTGTATTTATGATTTCAACATCAAAGCTACAACTGTCAACACATCCTTCGGCATTTGGAGTAGTTGTATAAGTTACAGAAGTAATCCCTGGTATTGTATTATCTATACTTGCAGGAGAAAATGTTCCCGATCCAGTTGGAAGTTCTACAGAATTATTCAAACAAAACGAAAGGTCTTCGCAAGTAATATCAATCTCTGGGATAGGATTTACAGTTACATCAAAACTTGTACTATTTTCACAACTCATTCCTTCGTTAATTGTATAGGTAACAGTTGTAGTTGCAGGAGTTAAATTATCGATAGTTTCAGGTTCAAAACTTCCATATCCTTCGGGGAATTCAACCGTTTCACCGGCACAAATTACAATATCATCATTAGTAATATCAATAGTATTATCAACTACAATAATATCGAAAGAAGTGCTAAGCTCGCAGCCGGAGCCTTCGTTAATTGTATATGTAACATTTGTTGTACCCGGAGTTTGGTTATCTATCTCGCCTGGTTGATGGCTGAATATTCCAATACCATTTGTATCCCATACAATGCTTTCTCCAGTACAAAACCACATTTCTTCATCAAATGTTAAGTCTAATACAGCATCAATAGAAGTTGATTCCGAAGAACCAAAACTTCCTCCACTAGCAACTTCTTCACCAAAATAATTTACAGAATAAGACCCACTTCCATAAGAACAGCAAATACCATCACCATATGCATCGTAAATAGTAAATTCATAACAATGAGAACTAATAACACAATAGTTTTCGTTTGTAACGCCAACGGAATATCCTGAACCAGAGGCAACAACTACACCCAGTTCCTCATCATACAGATCCCAAGAGGTTTCTCCGGGATAATTATCAAAATCGATATAGACATTCATTGTTGCATCACCCGAAACGGCAAGTACTTCAAGTTCGTTATTAGTTAATATTTCATCATTTTCGTAACTAATATTGGCAACTATATTATGAACTCCCACCTCAGAAAGATCTGCCTTTTGAGAGAAAGTAAAACTGACTGATTCCATTGAAGCAATTGGACCTTCTAATATTTCTTCAACTAATTCACCTCCATCGATTGAATAAGACACATCAACATCAGATATTGATTCTTCACCAAAATTGAAAACTTCAATACTTACTTCTTCTTCACTTCCCAAAGCGCAATCGCTATATGTGTTTGTTACATTTAAGTCTGTTAAAACTATATCAGTAGCAGTAGGTACAAATTCAGAATAATTTGATTGCATTACTTCTTTATTGCTATCGTCTTGTAAAAATACGACAACTCTTAAATCATGCATTTCCTCAACAAATGTACTTGACATATTGCCACTTACTTGAAAACTATAAGGAGTTCCGTCTGTAAGATTTATTGTTAGACCTGTAGGATTTGGCAACATTTTCATCATAACATTATGAAACTCTGTTTCGCTGTTTGTACCAACATTACCCGTTGTTTGCTTTTCAACAACTGCAATTCTACACTTACCTTGTCAATCCATATATGGGGTAATATTAATGTCAACAACAATATCGTATCCTTCGATTGTATGAGTAGCATCAATTTCGAAATATGCCGGTACAGCAGCATAATTATTTAATTTTGTTTGTGAATAACCTGTTCCTGTATCTTCGTTAGCATCTACATAAAATTCCGGCACACCAGTAACTCCATAATAACTCCTTCTTTGTCCTACTTCTGGAGTGTTATAAGGATCTCCAGCTCCAGGCCACGAAACCTGATACTTTATAACTGTACAATCATCAATATTGTTAGGATTAAGTGCAACTGCATCAATGGTTGCATTTGCAGCAGGACAATTTCCGCAAGTTGAACTTGTAAATACTTCGTGTAAAGGCTTCCTTTGGACTGAAGTTTTTACATTCTTCTCGGTAATAATTGGTTTAATATGTGCAGAATTTTCGATTACAAAATCGCTATTCATGCTTTTAACATCTTGATTGATATATACTTTCTTCTGTCCAAAACTAAAACAGGAAATGTATATAAATACTAATAAAATTAATCTGATCTTCATTTGAAATATTTTTAACATTAAATAATTCTGCAATAATAATCAAAGTTTTTATAATTATGAGTTTGCAAAACAATCGTAAAATAGTAATATAAAAACACCTAGTATAAAATGACCATACATATGCGTAAAAAAGCTTTTATAATTATGTATATTTGCCATTAGTTTAAATTAGTCTTAATAAAATAATTATGAAAAGATATTTTACATTTTTGGTTTTCTCTATAATCACATTAAGCTTATCGGCTCAAGATATAGTTATAAAAGATATAACTGATGAAATTATTAACGGACAAACAATTCAAGTGGCAGTCGATGTCAATATTATTAATACTCCGGCAATTCTTTCTTTGATTATACAAAATCAATCTACTAATAGCTTAGACCTTAAAGTTAAAAAAGAATATATTGACATCGTAGAAGGTACCTCCAATAGTTTTTGTTGGAATGGTGCATGTTTGCCTCCTTTTACGATGGAAACAGAGGCTTTAACTTTGGCATCAGGCGAATCTTACGATGGATTTAGTGTGGAATACTACTGTATGGGAATAGAAGGCACCTCTACCGTTAAGTATATAGTGTTTGAAGAAAATGGACCTGAAGCATTTTTTATAGTTGAATATTCAACTGATTTTACAAGCTTATCATCGCAGTTTATTTCCGAATTCAGTGTTTTTCCAAATCCTGCACAAAACAATTTCTCGATTGAAGTATCAAATAACATTTCAAATATTGAAATTTGTAATGTTTTAGGAGAATTGATTTACAGTACTTCATTTAGTAATCAACATGTGAATATTGATTGCTCTAAATGGAGTAACGGACTTTATTTTATTAGAACTTTTGATGGTAACAATTTAGTTAAAACTCAAAAATTAATAGTATCAAAATAATTAAACATTAGTTTTAATATATTATATTTATGCCCGGACAATTATCCGGGTTTTTTTATGGCTGAACACAATATAACAGGAAATTACGGAGAAGAACTCGCAAAAGAATACCTTATTAAAAAGGGTTACGAAATTATTGCACTCAATTGGCGAATTAGACATCTCGAAATAGATATTATTGCAAAACATAAAAATAAGATTGTGTTTGTTGAAGTAAAAACCCGCAGTAAAGAACTTTGGGGACACCCTTCCGACGCTATTACAAAAAGCAAACAAAGATATTTAGTTAATGCAGCAAACGAGTATTTAATAATCAATGAAATTGATAACGAGGCTCGTTTCGATGTAATTACCATAATAACAGATAATAAAAATCTAAGCATTGAACATTTCGAAAATGCTTTTTATCCCGAACTGTAGAATGATAAAATTAAGCGACATACAAGCAGCAACAAATAGAATTTCGGAGCATATCCATAAAACTCCAGTTTTAACAAGTAAGCTTATTAATAAATACATAGGTGCAGAACTTTTTTTTAAATGTGAAAATTTCCAAAAAACAGGTTCTTTTAAAATAAGAGGAGCAGCAAACGCTGTTTTCTCTCTAAATGATGAAGAATTAAAAGCTGGTGTGGTTACCCACTCGTCAGGGAATTTTGCCCAAGCATTGGCATTGGCAGCCTCGTGGCGTAACATCCCTGCGTACATTGTAATGCCCGAAACGGCAACAAAGGTAAAAGTTCAAGCAGTACAAGACTATGGAGGAATAATACAATTTTGTAAACCTACACAAGCAGCAAGAGAATCAAGTGCCGCAAAAATAATGAAAGAAACAGGTGCAAAATTCATACATCCATACGACAATAATAATATTATAGCAGGACAAGGCACAGCAGCAATCGAATTTATAAACGAAATTCCCAATTTAGAAGTAATAATGGCACCAATAGGTGGGGGTGGACTTATGGGAGGAACTGCGATAGCAGCACGAGAACTAAAAACAGATATCAAGATCATTGCCACCGAACCCGAAAACGCAAACGATGCCTATAAGTCTTTTAAGCATAAAAAAAGATTTCCTGCAAATAAACCTCATACTATTGCTGATGGTCTTCTTACTTCGGTAGGAGATTTGAATTATAAAATTATGATGAATTATTTTGACGATATTCTTTGTTGTAGTGAGGAAAACATCAAACTTGCCATGAAAATAATATATGAAAGAATGAAAATTGTTATTGAACCATCGTCGGCAGTACCTTTAGCATGCATCATTCAAAACAAAGAGCATTTTCGCAACAAAAAAACAGGAATTATCCTTTCAGGTGGAAATATTGACTTAAGTAACATTATTAATTAAATTAGATTATTAATAAGTCAAACAATAACAAATTTAAAACAAATTTACTTTACAACTGCGTTCGGGTCGTTATAATGAATATTTGGCCAGTCAGCATATCCTCCTTTATAATCATCTAAGAATATTCCTAACCAATCACCAGTAGCAGGACCAGAAATAGACATATCGCCATTAGTATCACCTTTTCGAGTATCATCTTTAATTGAGGTAAAATGCACTCCGGTACCTTGATAATTTTCCATTACCGACTCTCCACCAATCAAATTTAATCGGCTCCCTTCTACGAATTTTATTACAACATTATCTCCTAAAACTAAAGAACTCCCTTCAAAAATTTGCAAGTCGAAAGAGGTAATAACAAATGCGACCTCATCCTCTTGCCAATAAGTATTACTTCCAATATTTCCGCTTACAAAAATACCATTCATAGTATTACCATTTCCCGACTTGTAGAAAGAATTAGAATTATCCATATCAATTTCTGAAAAAATTGTAAGAGGCAATTCATTGTTATAGAACAAATTATTCCTAATTATCGTACTATTAGCAGCATCGCTTGCATCTAATACACCAATATAATAGCCAGAAGAATATCCTCCTGTATTATATGCAAAAACACAGTGTTCTATTGTTGCCGAAGCACCAGCACTTAACTTTAAACTTGGAGTTGTTGCTACTCCACCGTAATAGAACTCGCAATATTTAAAAACAGAACCGGTTTTACCGTTTAAATCTATTGTACCCCAATTACCTTTAGATGGTGTTGTTGCATTGCCATCATCATTAGTATCATCTCCTCTTGCATCATCTTTATATGATGTAAAAATAATACTCTTTTCAGTAGTTCCTTCTGCCAAAATTTTGCCCCCATCTCCTAAAGTTATATATGCAAAATCTGAAGGGAACTTTACAATAACACCTGGCTCTAACACTAATTCTGCCTCAACGTAAAAATCAGTTTTATTTATTACATAAACATTACCTTCTGTCCATGTTGTATTTGTTGTAATATCAGAATTTACAGTAATTATTTCGAATACGCTTGCAGGCGGTTCAATAGGTTCATTGCAAGAAGAAAAGAAAAGTGCTGTTAAAAATAAACATACAATAATTAAATAGTAAGATGGTTTCATAATTCAAAATTTAAACATTCGTTATTTTGCAAAATTCTACTTTACAAAAATAATACCTAAATCTAAATGAATTTAATTTATACCATAAAAACATAGAAAAATCTTTTATTAACAATGTTATTCTTGTTGTAAATGCTTGATTCTTACAAAAAATAAATATTTTTTTTCATATGTATTGTTAAAAACAAAAAAACCTCTACCTTTGCAGTCCAATTTTGAAATGTGATTTGTAATTAAAATGTTGTTATATGCCAACAATACAACAATTAGTTCGTAAAGGACGTCGAAGTATGATTGATAAAAGCAAGTCTCCTGCTTTGGATTCATGTCCGCAAAGGAGAGGTGTATGTACAAGAGTTTATACCACAACACCAAAGAAACCAAACTCCGCTATGCGTAAAGTAGCCAGAGTAAGGTTAACTAATGGTAAAGAGGTAAATGCTTATATACCAGGAGAAGGACATAATTTGCAAGAACACTCAATAGTGTTGGTACGTGGTGGAAGAGTAAAAGACCTTCCCGGGGTACGTTACCATGTTGTTAGAGGTGCTCTTGATACTGCCGGAGTAGAAGACAGAACTCAACGCAGGTCCAAATACGGAACTAAAAGACCAAAAACTAAGAAGTAATAATATTATTAAGGTATGAGAAAGTCAAAACCTAAGAAGAGAGTATTGCTTCCCGATCCTAAGTATAACGATACAAGAGTAACTCGTTTCGTTAATGATATGATGTGGCAAGGGAAAAAATCCGTGTCTTTTCAAATTTTTTATGATGCTTTAGATATTGTTGAGAAAAAAATGAAAGATTCAGAAGAATCTCCTCTTGACATCTGGCGTAAAGCTCTTGAAAATATAACTCCTGCCGTTGAGGTAAAAAGCCGTAGAATAGGTGGAGCAACATTTCAAGTGCCGATGGAAATAAGAGAAGACCGTAAAATATCTGTCAGTCATAAATGGTTGATCGGGTTTGCACGCAAACGCTCAGGCAGAAGCATGTCAGAAAAGCTTGCTGCCGAAATAATAGCTGCTTTCAATAACGAAGGTTCAGCTATTAAGAAAAAAGAAGATACACATCGTATGGCTGAGTCAAATAAAGCTTTTTCTCACTTCAGATTTTAATTTGCAGTATGAGTGTTGATCTTGTAAATATTAGAAATATTGGAATAATGGCACATATCGACGCCGGTAAAACTACAACTACCGAGCGCATATTATATTATACCGGTATTAACTACAAGATTGGCGAAGTACATGATGGGAATGCCACAATGGACTGGATGCAGCAAGAGCAAGAAAGAGGAATAACAATAACTTCGGCTGCTACAACTACATTCTGGAAGAATAACGATAATAATTATACAATTAATATTATCGACACTCCAGGACATGTGGATTTTACCGTTGAAGTCGAACGATCATTAAGAATTCTTGATGGAGCTGTTGCTGTGTTTTGTGCTGTTGGTGGTGTTGAACCGCAAAGCGAAACAGTTTGGAGACAAGCAGACAGATATAAAGTACCTAGAATTGCATTCGTGAATAAAATGGATAGAGCCGGTGCCGACTTCATTAATGTTGTAAATCAAATCGAAGACAAGCTAGGAGCAAATCCAATTCCAATTCAACTACCAATAGGTGAAGAAGAAAATTTCTCAGGAATAGTTGATCTTATTTATAATAGAGCCATAATATGGGAAGATGATGACAGCCTTGGCTTAAATTATAAGTATTGCGACATCCCCAAAGAAATGCAACAAGAAGTGTTCGAAATGAGAGAAAATCTTATAGACAAGGTTATGAGTTTTGCCGACGACGCAATACTGGAACGCTTCCTTGAAAACAGAAAGTCAATAACTGAATTAGAATTTATTAGTGTAATTCGCAAAGCTGTAATTAGAAGACAAATTGTACCTGTATTATGTGGTTCTGCCTTTAAAAATAAAGGAATTCAACCACTCTTGGATGCAATTTGCCAGTATTTACCTGCACCAATAGACGTAGAAGCAATTGATGGAATTAATCCAAAAAATGAAGATAAAATATCGAGACACCCTGATGTAAACGAACCAATGTCTGCAATGTGTTTCAAAATTAGTTCAGATTCATTTATTGGTAAATTAGCATATATTCGCGTTTATAGTGGCGGGTTCAAATCTGGCACTATGATATACAATCAACGTACTGACAAGAAAGAACGTGTATCTCGAATTTTTAGGATGCACTCCAATAAACAAACTCAAATTGAAGAAGTTAATGCAGGTGATATTTGTGCAATAGTAGGTTTTAAAGATATTAAGACAGGCGATACATTATGCGATCCGAATAAACCTATACTACTCGACACAATGCAATTCCCTGAACCTGTAATTTCTGTAGCTATAGAACCAGAAACACAAGCCGACCTTGAAAAGTTAAGCATAGCACTAACTAAGATACAAGAAGAAGACCCAACATTTGTAGTAAAATACGATGAACAATCAGGACAAACTCTAATAAACGGAATGGGTGAACTCCATTTGGAGATTATAACCGACCGATTAATCAGAGAATATGGACTAAAAATAAATCAAGGAACACCTAGAGTTAATTATAAAGAAGTTATTGCAGAATCAATAACACATCACGAAGTATTCAGCAAACAAACCGGAGGTAAAGGGAAATTTGCAGACATAACATTAATCTTTAGTCCTGCTGACGACGATCAAAAAACCGGCTTAGAGTTTATCAATTCTATTAAAGGAGGTTCAATTCCAAAAGAATATATTCCAGCTATAGAAAAAGGTCTTAAAGAAGCTATGAGTAATGGTCCAATAGCAAACTACCCTGTAAACAGCCTTAAGGCAGAACTTATTGATGGTGCTTATCATAGTGTTGACTCAGATGCATTATCATTTGAAATTGCTGCACGAAAAGCATTTGCCGAAGCTTCAAAAAAAGTAAAAGCAACAATACTTGAACCTATAATGAAAGTTGAAGTAGTAAGTCCCGAAGAATATATGGGAGACTTAGTTGCAGATTTAAATAGAAGAAGAGCAAGTATCGAAGGCATGGACTCAAGAGGAAATGCAAGGGTTGTAAAAGCTCTAGTACCAATGGCAGAACAATTTGGCTATGTAACTGCCTTGCGTACAATATCTTCGGGCAGAGCAACATCAAGCATGGAATTTTCACATTATTCAAAAGTTCCTGCCGAAATTCAAGAAGAATTAGTCAATGTAAGTAAATATATTTTTTAATATTTATTATATAATATGAGCCAGAAAATTAGAATAAAACTAAAATCGTATGACCACAATCTTGCAGATAAATCAGCTGAAAAGATTGTAAAAACTGTAAAAACAACAGGTGCAGTAGTTAGCGGGCCTATCCCTTTACCTACACACAAAAGAATATTTACAGTAAACCGTTCCACTTTCGTGAATAAAAAATCGAGAGAACAGTTTGAGTTAAGCTCACATAAAAGACTTCTCGATATATACAGCACAACGGCAAAAACTATTGATGCATTAATGAAATTAGAATTGCCAAGCGGTGTTGAAGTTGAGATAAAAGTTTGATAACAAATAAATAATTAAAGAAATGCAAGGTATTATTGGTAAAAAACTAGGTATGACTTCCATATTCAGTGCCGAGGGGAAAAACATCCCATGCACTGTTGTTGAAGCAGGTCCTTGTGTAGTAACTCAAATCCGCACTTTAGAAAAAGACGGATATGAGGCTGTACAATTGGCTTACGACGATAAAAAGGAAAAGCATACAACCAAACCAGAAGCTGGACACTTTGCCAAAACTAAAACTACACCAAAGAAAAAAATTGTAGAATTTAGAGATTTTGGACAAGCAAAAGTAAATGGAGAGTACAAAGAAGTACAACCAGGCGACACAATTTCAGTTGAAATATTTATCGAAGGAGAATGGTGCGATGTTTCAGGCAAAAGCAAAGGTAAAGGCTTTCAAGGAGTAGTAAAACGTCATGGTTTTTCAGGTGTAAACGACCAAACACACGGGCAGCACAATCGTAATAGAGCTCCTGGTTCACTTGGTGCTTCATCTTATCCATCACGAGTATTCAAAGGAATGCGTATGGGCGGACACGACGGCGACAAAACCGTTAAGATGATAAGTTTAAGAGTTTTAAAAGTTATTCCCGAAAGCAACCTTTTACTAATTAAAGGTTCGGTTCCGGGTCCTAAAGGTTCATATTTAATTATAGAAAGATAATGAAAACATCAGTATATAATAAAGACGGAAAAGAAACCGGCAAAGACATTGAGCTGAAAGACTCTATCTTTGGTATAGAACCCAACGACCACGCTATTTATCTTGATTGTAAGCAATATATGGCCAATCGTCGTCAAGGTACTCACAAAGCAAAAGAGCGTAGCGAAGTTGCCGGCAGTACTCGTAAAATAAAACGTCAAAAGGGTACTGGAACAGCTCGTTTTGGAGATATTAAAAATCCACTATTTAGAGGCGGAGGACGTGTATTTGGCCCTCAACCTAGAGACTACTCGTTTAAACTAAATAAAAAAGTTAAGCGACTTGCTCGTAAATCAGCACTTTCTTATAAAGCTTCAGAATCTAATATTTTGATTGTTGATAATTTAAATTATGACCAAATCAAAACTAAGAATATCATAAGTCTTAGAACAAATTTTAAAGTTGAAAATAAAAAAGTGCTTTTAGTTGTGAATGAATCAAATAAAAATATATATTTGTCATCTCGAAATTTGAAGAACGTCAAGACCATAAGCGCCTCTAATTTAAATACTTATGATATTGTGTGGGCTTCAAAAATCATATTTGAGCAAGATTCAATTGACGTTTTAGAGAAAATTTTTGAATAAAATAGACCGAAAATGGAAATTTTAAAAAAGCCAATAATCACTGAAAAAATGAATGCCTTAGGCGAAAAGGCTAACCGTTATGGTTTTATAGTTGATAAAAAAGCCAATAAGTTACAAATTCGCCAAGCAGTTGAAGAGTTATATGGAGTAACAGTGTCTTCGGTTAACACCATGCGTTATGGCGGTAAAATAAGAAGCCGTTTTACAAAATCAGGTGTTATTAAGGGAAAAACAGCAGCTTTTAAAAAAGCCGTTGTAACCTTAGCAGAGGGAGAAGTAATCGATTTTTATAGCAATATTTAATTTATATCATGGCTGTAAGAAAATTAAAACCGGTAACAGCAGGTCAACGACACAAAACAATTGGAGTATTTGATGATATTACTACAAATACCCCCGAAAAGTCGTTGTTAGAAACCGTTAAAAGAACTGGCGGAAGAAATAATCAAGGACGTATGACTATGCGTTATATTGGCGGTGGTCATAAAAGAAGGTATCGTATAATCGACTTTAAAAGGGATAAAGATAATATGAAAGCCACAGTAAAAACTATTGAATACGATCCAAATCGTACGGCTCGTATAGCATTAGTTGCTTATCAAGATGGCGAAAAAAGATATATTATTGCTCCCACAGGATTAAAAGTTGGTCAAAATATCGAAAGCGGAAAAGGCGTACCTCCTGAAATAGGAAATACTTTATTTTTATCTGATATACCTTTAGGAACAGTAATTCATAATATTGAAATGCGTCCCGGACAGGGAGCTGTATTATCAAGAAGTGCAGGTTCTTATTGTCAGATTACTTCAAGAGAAGGAAAGTATGCAATTATTAAATTACCATCAGGAGAATTTCGCAAAGTATTAGTTACATGTAAAGCTACAATAGGAAGTGTTTCTAATTCTGACCATGCTCTAGAACGCTCCGGTAAAGCAGGTCGTTCAAGATGGTTAGGTCGCAGACCAAGAACACGTGGTGTTGTAATGAATCCTGTTGATCACCCAATGGGTGGTGGCGAAGGTAGAGCATCTGGAGGAAATCCACGCTCAAGAAAAGGTTTACTTGCAAAAGGTTATAAAACCCGTAACAAAAAGAAACCTTCAGATAAATTAATTGTTGAAAGACGTAAAAAATAATTGAGTTAAAATGAGTAGATCACTTAAAAAAGGACCTTTTATCAATTTCAAGCTAGAAAAAAAAGTTTTAGCTATGAATGATTCAGGTAAAAAGACAGTTATTAAAACATGGGCACGTGCTTCGATGATTTCTCCGGATTTTGTTGGACACACAATTGCTGTTCATAATGGCAACAAATTTATTCCTGTGTATGTAACCGAAAATATGGTAGGACATAAATTAGGAGAATTTGCTCCTACTCGTACTTTCAGAGGTCATGGTGGTAAAAAGAATAAATAAAATTAAATTATTCTAACAGATTAATTATGGGTGCACGTAAACGAAATAGAGCAGAGCGTAATAAACAAGAAAAGCAAAAGATTAGTTTTGCTGTTCTGAAAAATTGTCCTTCTTCGCCACGTAAAATGCGATTGGTAGCAGATATCATTAGAGGTGAAGATGTTAACAAAGCTTTAGATATTCTTAAGTATTCGTCAAAAGCCGCAGCAGGCGACATGGAAAAACTTCTTATGTCTGCAATTGCTAATTGGCAGTTAAAAAACGAAGGAGTAAGGATGGAAGAAGCAGAACTTTTTGTTAAAGAAGTTAGTGTTGACGGTGGAAGAGTACTTAAAAGAGTACAACCTGCTCCACAAGGTAGAGCGTATAGAATAAGAAAACGCTCAAACCATGTTACTATAGTTGTTGAAGCAAAAAATTCACAAGCCGAAAGTAACATAGAAGAAGTTGTTGAAGCTGAAAATGAAAATTAAAGTTATATAAATGGGACAGAAAGTAAATCCAATAGGTAACCGCTTAGGTATTATAAAAGGATGGGACTCAAACTGGTACGGTGGCAATAAATATGCCGACAAACTTGATGAAGACACAAAAATACGTAGATATTTAAACATCAGGCTTGCTAAAGCTAGTGTTTCGTCAATTATTATTGAGCGCTCGCTCAAAATGATTACCATTACCATTAAAACAGCCCGCCCTGGTATTATAATTGGTAGAGGAGGACAAGAGGTTGACCAACTAAAAGAAGAATTAAAAAAATTAAGCGGCAAAGAAGTTCAAATTAATATATTTGAAATTAAACGCCCCGAATTAGATGCTACCCTTGTCGCAAATAATGTTGCCAGACAAATCGAAGGTAAAATCGCTTACCGTCGTGCCGTAAAAATGGCAATAGCTTCAACAATGCGAATGGGTGCCGAAGGCATTAAAATTCAAGTTTCAGGAAGATTAAATGGTGCAGAAATGGCTCGTTCCGAAATGTATAAAGAAGGTAGAACACCTTTACATACATTACGTGCCGATATTGATTATGCATTAGCCGAAGCCTTAACAAAAACAGGATTAATTGGTGTTAAAGTTTGGATTTGTAGAGGCGAAATCTACGGAAAAAGAGATTTGGCTCCGGTATTAAATACCGAAAAGAAAAATCAACGCCGTCCTGGTAAAAAGAGAAGATAATATTTAATAAGATTGAATTAAAGATATACAGCAATGTTACAACCGAAAAAAGTAAAATTTAGGAGATCCCAAAAAGGCCGCATGAAAGGCGATGCCCAAAGAGGTAATCAAATTGCATTTGGCTCATTTGCGATCAAAGCCTTAGAATCTTCGTGGCTTACAGGTCGCCAGCTTGAAGCTGCAAGGGTTGCTGTTACCCGTAAAATGCAACGTCAGGGTCAAATATGGATTAGAGTATTCCCTGACAAGCCAATTACAAAAAAACCGGCTGAGGTACGTATGGGTAAAGGTAAAGGAGCTCCCGAAGGTTTTGTAGCTCCGGTTACTCCCGGAAGAATTCTTTTTGAAGCAGAAGGAGTACCTATTGAGTTAGCACGAGAAGCTTTACGTTTAGCAGCTCAAAAATTACCTATCAAAACTAAATTTGTGATAAGAAGAGATTATGATTATAATGAATAATTTGTTGATAGATGAAAAATACAGAAATTAAAGAATTTACAGATAAAGAACTACTTGAACGTATAGAAGAAGAGCAAAGCATGCTTTCTCGTTTAAAAATGAATCATGTAGTATCCCCTTTAGATAACCCACATAAAATAACTTATGTGAGAAGGAATATTGCTAAGCTAAAGACTGAGCTTCGCCATCGTGAATTAAATAATCAGGAATAAACCATTGCAATTAATTGATATATGGAAAATAGAAATTTAAGAAAAGAACGTATTGGGATTGTAGTTAGCAATAAGATGGAGAAATCTATCGTAGTTGCTGTAAAACGCAAAGAAAAACACCCCAAATATGGAAAGTTTGTAAATAAAACTAAAAAATTCGTAGCTCACGATAACGAAAATATTTGTGATATAGGAGATTTAGTACGCATTATGGAAACGCGTCCTCTTAGTAAAAACAAGTGTTGGCGATTAGTTGAAAAAGTTAAATAATTATGATACAACAGGAATCAAGGCTAAATGTAGCCGACAATAGTGGTGCAAAAGAGGTTCTATGTATTCGAGTACTTGGAGGAACAGGAAGAAAGTATGCATCTATTGGTGACAAAATAGTTGTTACCGTAAAAAGTGCTTTACCTGGTGGTGAAATAAAAAAAGGTACAGTTTCTAAAGCAGTAGTAGTACGAGCAAAAAAAGAAATACGTCGCCAAGATGGTTCATATATTAGATTCGACGATAATGCATGTGTACTATTAAATAATGCAGGCGAGATTCGTGGAACTCGTATTTTTGGACCTGTAGCCCGTGAATTACGTGATAAGAAATACATGAAGATAGTGTCATTGGCACCGGAAGTAATATAATATTAATCAGGAATTATAATGACCAGAAAATTTCACATAAAAAAAGGAGATACCGTAATAGTTATTGCGGGAGAGTCTAAGGGACGTCAAGGCAGAGTGTTAGAGGTGTTTAGAAATAAAGATCGTGCTATTGTAGAAGGCGTAAATCTAATTTCAAAACATACAAAACCTAATGCCGATAATCCACAAGGAGGCATCATTAAAAAAGAAGCATCTGTACACATTTCTAATCTAATGTTAGTTGACCCAAAAACTGGAGAACCTACACGTATTGGAAGAAAACAGGGCAAAGATGGTAAATTGGTTCGTTACGCAAAAAAATCAGGAGAGGAGATTAAGTAATGGAATATATACCTATATTACAAACAAAGTATAAAGAGGAAATAATTCCCACATTAACCAAAGAATTTGGTTACAAAAGTGTTATGCAAGTTCCTAAACTTACAAAAATAGTTGTAAGTCAAGGGGTTGGTCAAGCAGTAGCAGACAAAAAACTTATCGATGTTGCAACAGAAGAAATGTCGCTTATAACAGGACAAAAGGCTGTACAAACCTTATCGAAAAAAGACGTCTCAAACTTTAAACTTCGTAAAAAAATGCCTATCGGTGTACGAGTAACATTACGCAGAGAACGCATGTTCGAGTTTTTAGAAAGACTCATTGCCATTGCTCTACCCCGAATAAGAGATTTTAAAGGAGTAAATTACAAACTTGATGGAAGAGGTAATTACACATTAGGTATTACAGAACAAATAATATTTCCCGAAATTGATTTTGATAAAATTTCTAAAATCATGGGTATGGATATAACATTTGTTACAACAGCAAATACCGACGAAGAAGCTTATGCTCTTCTAAGAGAATTTGGAATTCCATTTAAAAATATTAAAAAGAATTGATATGGCAAAAGAATCAATGAAAGCTAGAGAAGTAAAACGTAGAAAGCTTGTTGAAAAATATGCCGAAAAACGAGCTAAATACAAAGCCGAAGGCAACTACGAAGCTTTACATAAACTTCCAAGAAATAGTTCATCTGTAAGATTACACAATAGATGCAATCAAACAGGAAGACCCAAAGGGTATATTCGTCAATTTGGTGTGAGTAGAATAGTTTTTCGTGAAATGGCTTCGTCAGGACTTATTCCTGGAGTTAAAAAAGCAAGCTGGTAATAATAATAAATTAGAAAGCAATGACAGATCCAATTGCAGATTATCTGACCAGAATCAGAAATGCCATTATGGCAAAACATAAGGTGGTAGAAATTCCGGCCTCTAACCTTAAACGAGAAATGACCAAAGTGTTATTCGATAAAGGTTATATATTGAATTTTAAATTCGAGGAAAATGAAACACAAGGAACAATTAAAATTGCCTTGAAGTATCATCCGGTAAGTAAAATTTCTGCTATAAAAAAGATTATTAGAGTAAGTAAACCGGGATTACGAAAGTATGTTCCGGCAAGTGAACTACCCCGTGTGTTAAACGGTCTTGGAGTAGCAATTATGTCAACCAATCGTGGTGTTATGACAGATAAAGAAGCTCGCCAATTACACGTTGGAGGTGAAGTATTGTGTTACATTTATTAAAGTATTAAGGTATGTCTAGAATAGGTTTTTTACCCATTGAAATACCCGAAAAAGTTTCGGTTGAGTACAAAGACAACTCTGTTAAGGTTAAAGGTCCTTTGGGAGAATTACATCAAGAAATTCACCCAAGTATTTCCATAAAAGTTGAGGAAAACATCCTAAAACTCGAGCGTGCAAACGAAGAAAAGGACAGTAAATCTATGCATGGATTGTACCGTTCTTTAATTAACAATATGGTTAAAGGGGTATCCGAAGGTTTTACAATTCAACAAGAATTAGTGGGCGTAGGTTATAAAGCTGAAAATAATGGTCAAATAATTGAGTTTGCTTTAGGTTATTCTCACCCAATTTTCTTTAAAATTCCCGACGAAATACAAGTGGAATGTAAAACAGAACGTAGAAACAACCCGATAATAACACTAAAAAGTTACGACAAACAATTATTAGGACAAGTTGCTGCTAAAATTCGTAGTTTTCGTCCACCAGAGCCTTATAAAGGCAAAGGTATTAAGTTTGTTGGTGAACAATTACGTAAAAAATCAGGTAAATCAGCTAGTGTATAACGAGTAAATATTAAAAAAATGGCTTTTTCAAAGCAAGATAGAAGAACAAAAATAAAAAGGCGCATTCGCAAAAGAATAAGCGGCAGCCCCGATAAATTAAGAATGTCGGTTTATAGAAGTAATAAACAAATTAGTGTACAACTGATTGATGATATTAACGGCAAAACCGTATTGGCTGCCTCGTCTTTAAATAAAGAAATAGCCGGGCAAAAAGGAACCAAAATCGAACTAGCACGTTTGGTTGGTAAACTTATTGCTGAAAAAGCTAAAGAAACCGGTATAGTTGAGGTATCATTCGACAGAGGCGGTTATCTTTATCACGGCAGAGTTAAATCATTGGCCGAAGGTGCCAGAGAAGGAGGATTAAAATTTTAAAATTATGTCAGCTAGTATCAGAAAAGTAAAAACAAGCGACCTTGAACTTAAAGACCGATTGGTAAGTATCCAACGTGTTACTAAAGTTACTAAAGGTGGACGTACCTTCAGTTTTTCGGCCATTGTAGTGGTTGGCGACGAAAATGGTATTGTTGGACACGGCTTAGGAAAAGCAGGTGAAGTAACCGCAGCCATAGCTAAAGGAGTTGAAGACGCTAAGAAAAATCTAATTAAAGTGCCTATTAATAAAGGTACTATTCCTCACGAGCAATCAGCTAAATACGGCGGTGCCAGAATTTGGTTAAAACCAGCTTCAGACGGAACAGGCGTTATAGCAGGTGGCGCTATGCGGGCAGTATTAGAAAGTGTGGGAGTAAAAGATGTACTTGCAAAATCTAAAGGGTCTTCTAATTCTCATAATTTAGTTAAAGCAACTATGGCTGCATTAATAGAAATGAGAGATGCCAATACAGTAGCTCAACATCGTCAAGTTGATCTTAATAAAGTGTTTAACGGCTAATTTGTAAATTATGACTAAGATTAGAATAACCCAGGTTAAGAGCAAAATAAACTCAAACTTCAAGCAAAAAAGAACGCTTGAAGCTTTAGGTATTAAAAAATTAAATGGAAGCGTTGAGCATGAAGCCACACCACAAATATTAGGTATGGTAAAATCTGTGCATCATTTAGTTAAAGTGGAAGAAATTTAATTAGTATTTAAAACTATGGATTTAAGTAATTTAAAACCCGCTAAGGGCTCTACAAAAAATAAAAAAAGAGTAGGTCGTGGAGAAGGTTCCGGACGTGGTGGTACAAGTACACGCGGACACAAAGGTGCAAAATCTCGCTCCGGATATAAACGTAAAAAAGGATTCGAAGGCGGACAAATGCCATTACAAAGGACAACTCCTAAATTCGGTTTTAAAAACCGTAATAGAGTTGAGTACAAAGGTATCAATGTTGCAGTCTTACAACAATTAGCCGACAAAAACATTGACATTATTGATATTCATGTGCTTAAAGAAAATGGACTTATAGCTAAATCAGACCTTGTTAAAATTTTAGGTAATGGAGAAATAAAAGCTAAACTTAAAGTTAAGGCACATGCTTTTTCAAAGTCAGCGATCGAAAAAATTGAAGCAGCCGGAGGAACTACTGAAAAAATTTAATTGATGAAACGATTTATTGAAACATTAAAGAACATTTGGAAGATTGAGGATCTTCGTGCCAGAATACTAATTACATTAGGCTATATTGCAATATATCGCCTTGGATCTTATATAGTATTACCTGGTATTGATCCTAACCAATTGGCAGGACTCGAAAGCCAAACATCAGATGGCGTATTAAGCTTACTTGATATGTTTTCCGGAGGTGCATTTTCAAGAGCTTCGGTATTTGCTTTGGGAATTATGCCATATATCTCTGCATCAATAGTTGTACAACTATTGGGAATAGCAGTACCTTATTTCCAAAGATTACAACGCGAAGGCGAAAGCGGAAGAAAAAAGATTAACCAAATCACAAGGTATTTAACTCTTGGTATTTTGTTACTCCAAGCACCTTCTTATATTGCAAATCTTCATGCACAATTACCACCAAGTGCTTTTGTGCTTAAAGGAATGTTCTTTACAATTTCATCCTTGATTATTCTTACATCCGGAACAATGTTTGTAATGTGGCTCGGTGAAAGAATTACTGATAGAGGTATAGGTAACGGTATCTCACTTATCATTATGATTGGGATTATTGCACGATTACCATTCTCATTTGTCGCTGAATTTTTCTCAAGACTAGAGCAACAAGGAGGTGGACTAGTTATGTTCCTTGTTGAAATGGTAATACTATTTGTAATATTTATGGTCTCGATTGCTTTAGTACAAGCTACAAGAAGAATTCCTGTTCAGTATGCAAAAAGAATTGTCGGGAATAAACAATATGGTGGTGTTAGGCAATATATACCACTAAAAGTTAATGCAGCAGGCGTAATGCCAATTATATTTGCTCAAGCTCTTATGTTCGTTCCATTAATGTTCGCCGGATTTGGCGGAGATGGTGCAGGTGGTTTTGTTTCAGCATTCGCCGACTATACCGGATTTTGGTATAACCTTGTTTTTGCTCTACTCATTATAATATTTACATATTTCTATACCGCCGTTACTATTAATCCAACCCAAATGGCAGAAGATATGAAGAAAAACGGCGGATTTATTCCTGGTGTTAAACCAGGTAAGAAAACTGTAGAGTTCTTAGACAATATTATGTCGCGAATAACACTACCCGGGTCAATATTTCTTGCATTTATTGCAATAATGCCTGCACTAGCTATGCTTGCAGGAGTAAACAATCAATTTGCTCAGTTTTACGGAGGAACTTCGCTACTTATTTTAGTAGGTGTAGTTCTTGACACTTTGCAGCAAATTGAAAGCCATTTATTAATGCGTCATTACGACGGACTTACAAAGTCTGGTCGTATTAAAGGGCGCGGAAGCAGAACATCTGCTTTATAAACATAAAATAAAAAAACGTTCTTTGATGATATTTGTTAAGACGGAATCGGAAATAGAAAAAATGAGAGAAAGCAATCTTATGGTTTCTCGCACACATGCCATGCTAGCTGAATATATTGAACCAGGAGTAAATACTCTTAAACTCGATAAATTAGCAGAAGAATTTATTCGTGATAATGGCGGTGTTCCGGGATTTTTAAACTATAGTGGCTATCCAAACTCTCTCTGTATTTCAATTAACGATGTTGTTGTACATGGAATTCCGTCTGACTATTGCCTTAAAGACGGCGATATAGTTTCGATTGATTGTGGAGTATATAAGAATGGTTATCATGGCGATTCTTGTTATACTTTCGAAGTAGGCGAAGTTGCCCCTGAAGTAAAGCAACTGTTAAAAGTAACACGTGAAGCTTTATATCTTGGGATAGAACAAGCCATTCATGGCAACAGAGTGGGGCACATAGGTTTCGCTGTTCAGCAGTATGCCGAAAAAAACAATTATTCTGTTGTAAGAGAACTTGTAGGACATGGAATAGGGAAAAATCTACACGAAGAACCACAAGTACCAAATTATGGTAAACGTGGAAGAGGACCGAAACTTCGCGAAAACATGACAATAGCAATCGAACCCATGATTAATATGGGACATAAGGAAGTAAAACAAATGCCAGACGGTTGGACAATAAAAACATTAGATGGAAAACCATCGGCACATTTTGAACATACAATAGTAATTAAAAAAGATAAAGCAGAGATTTTGTCGAACTTTGAAATAATAGATAAAGCAGTAAATAAAAAATTAAAAAAATAGTATGGCTAAACAGCCCTCAATAGAGCAAGATGGAGTAATAATAGAAGCATTATCGAATGCAATGTTTCGTGTAGAACTAGAAAATGGGCATATCATTACCGCTCATATTTCAGGTAAGATGCGCATGCATTATATTCGTATATTGCCTGGCGATAAAGTCAAAGTAGAGATGTCTCCATACGATCTTACAAAGGGAAGGATAACATACAGATATAAATAAAATATTATAGAGAGATGAAAGTAAGAGCATCAGTGAAGAAACGCAGTGCAGACTGCAAGATTGTAAAACGCAAAGGACGCGTTTATGTGATAAATAAAAAAAACCCGAAGTTTAAACAACGTCAGGGATAATAATAACTTTTAAATTTAATATGAATTAATATGGCTAGAATTGCTGGTGTAGATATTCCGGATAATAAACGAGGTGAAATTGCCCTTACCTATATATATGGAATAGGAAGAAATAGGGCTAATAAGATTCTCGAAAAAGCTAAAGTTGATTGCAATATAAAAGCAAAAGATTGGACTGATGATCAATTTGCTGCAATTCGCGAAGCTATTCAGGAATATAGACTCGAAGGTGAATTAAGATCTGAAGTGCAATCAAATATTAAACGACTTCAGGATATTGGTGCATATAGAGGTATAAGGCATCGTATTGGATTACCACTCCGCGGACAAAAGACAAAAAACAATGCCCGCACAAGAAGAGGTAAAAAAAGAACTATTGCTAATAAGAAGAAAGCTACTAAATAATAACTGACTATGGCAAAGAAAACATCAAGACCGACAAAAAAGCGTGTAGTTAAAATTGAACCTACAGGTCAGGCACATATTCACTCTTCGTTCAATAATATAATTGTTACCCTAACAAACAACGAAGGACAAGTAATATCATGGTCATCTTCGGGCAAAATGGGATTTAGGGGAAGTAAGAAGAATACACCCTATGCAGCTCAAATGGCTGCCGAGAATTGTGCTAAAACTGCTTACGATTTAGGATTAAGAAAAGTAAAAGCATTTGTAAAAGGACCAGGTTCAGGAAGAGAATCTGCAATACGTTCAATTCATAATATGGGAATTGAAGTTACCGAAATTGTTGACGTAACTCCAATGCCTCATAATGGATGTCGTCCTCCTAAAAGGAGAAGAGTGTAAGTATTAATAAAAGTTACAAGAAGTAAATTAAGATTAAATAATTATGGCTAGGTACACAGGACCCAAAACAAAAATTGCCAGGAAATTTGGAGAACCAATCTATGGTCCCGATAAAATTTTAGATAAAAAAAATTACCCCCCTGGAATGCATGGGTTAAATAAACGCAGAAGAAAATCTTCTGAATACGGCGAACAACTTAAAGAAAAACAAAAAGCCAAATATACTTATGGCGTATTAGAACGTCAGTTTAGTAATTTGTTTAAAAAAGCTCAAAGTATTAAAGGTGTTACAGGTATTGTATTATTGCAATTGCTTGAATCAAGACTTGATAACTTAGTTTTCAGAATGGGAATTGCACCTACTCGTAGAGCTGCCAGACAACTGGTAAGTCATAAACATATTACTGTAAATGGCGAAGTTTGTAATATACCATCATGTCAAATAAAACCAAATGATGTGATTGGTGTTAGAGAAAAATCAAAATCTTTAGAAGCTATCACTGAATCCTTAAGTGGATTTAACCATACCAAATATCCATGGATAGAATGGGATGCAGAAAGTATGTGTGGTAAGTTCATGCATATTCCAGAACGCGAAGATATCCCCGAGAACATACAAGAACAACTTATTGTTGAATTATATTCAAAATAACAAATTAACTCAATGGCAATATTAGCATTTCAAAAACCGGATAAAGTAATTATGATTGAAGCGGATGAGTATTTCGGAAAATTCGAATTCCGACCGCTTGAACCAGGCTATGGTATCACAATTGGCAATGCACTTAGAAGAATCTTACTTTCTTCGCTCGAAGGCTTTGCAATTACTGCAGTTAAAATTGATGGAGTTGATCACGAATTCTCCACAATTAAAGGAGTAATGGAAGATGTAACCGAAATTATATTACAGCTTAAACAAATTCGGTTTAAACAACAAATTGAGGATTTCAACAGCGAAAAAGTAACTGTTACGATTAACGGTCAAGAAGAATTTAAAGCAGGTGATATCGGTAAATTCCTAACAGGGTTTAAAATATTAAATCCCGAATTACTCATTTGCAGAATGGAACCTTCAGTTTCGCTTAGGATGGAATTAACAATAAACAAAGGACGAGGATATGTAGCTCCAGAAGAAAATGCTCCAAACGAAGAAGAAATTGGAGTTATTCCAGTAGGCTCAATCCACACTCCTATTAAAAATGTTAAATACACAATCGAGAACATGAGGGTTGAACAAAAAACAGACTTTGAAAAACTGATTTTTGAAATTCAAACTGATGGCTCTATTCATCCAAAAGAAGCACTTAAAGAAGCTGCAACAATCCTTATTCATCATTTCGCTTTATTCTCAGATGAAAAAATTACTCTCGATACTGTAGAACAAACCGAACATGACGAATTTGATGAAGAAATTCTTCATATGCGTCAACTACTTAAAACAAAATTGGTTGACCTCGATTTGTCGGTTAGAGCACTCAATTGCCTAAAAGCTGCCGAAGTTGAAACACTTGGCGATTTAGTGCAGTTTAATAAAAACGACTTGCTTAAGTTCAGAAACTTTGGTAAAAAGTCATTAACCGAATTAGAAAGCCTTCTTGATAATATGAAGCTTAATTTCGGGTTAGATATTAGTAAATATAAGTTGGACAAGGAATAATTGAATTATAGATGAGACACAGGAAGAGTTTTAATCATTTAGGGCGTACTAGTGCACACCGTAAAGCGATGTTGTCAAATATGGCAGCATCACTAATTCTGCACAAAAGAATTAATACAACATTAGCTAAAGCCAAAGAGCTTAGAACCTATGTTGAACCATTAATAACAAGAGCAAAAGAAGACTCAACTCATAACCGAAGAATTGTTTTTGCCGAACTGCAAAACAAAGAAGCTGTAAATGAGCTGTTTCGCGATGTAGTTGTAAAAATTGGTGAGCGACCGGGAGGCTACACAAGAATTTTAAAAACCGGAACTAGATTAGGAGACAATGCTGAAATGTGTATGATGGAGCTTGTTGATTATAACGAAAATATGCTCCAAGATACCGACACCAAGAAAAAATCAACTAGACGCAGACGTAGTAGAAAGAAATCTACCGAAGAAGCTAAAATGGTAAATAGTAAACCTCAAGAAACAAAGAAAACAGAAAATGTTGAAGAAGAATCCAAAACTCTTGAGGAAAATACCGAAGTAGTTGATAACAACGAAAGTGTTGAAGAAACTTCTTCTCCAAAAACAGAAGAAACTACAACCGATAAAAAGTTGCAGGATGAAGTAAAACAATCCGAAGAAATAGTTGAAGATGAAAAAGAAGTAGCAGCAAAGAAAAAAGAAAAGGAAGAAGAAGAAAAAAATAAAGATTCAGAGAAATAATAATAAAATATTATTATTTTTATATCAATAATATGAGGGAAATAATTGTTTTTTCCTTCTTTTTTTGTAATATTGGAACATTAAAATAGAATTATATGGGACAAATTGTTAATATTTATGCAAGACAGATTCTCGATTCAAGAGGAAATCCAACTATCGAGGTCGAAGTTTATTTAAGTAATGGAATCACAGGTAGAGCTGCCGTTCCTAGCGGAGCATCAACCGGAGTTTATGAAGCCGTAGAACTACGCGACAACGACAAAGGAATGTATAAAGGCAAAGGAGTACTACAAGCTGTTTATAATGTAAATAAAACCATTGCTGAACACTTAAAGGGATTTTATGCATCAGACCAAAGAAGCATTGATAATGAACTAATACGTATCGACGGAACCGAAAATAAATCAGTACTTGGTGCTAATGCTATGCTTGGAGTTTCTATGGCGTGTGCAAACGCAGCCGCTCAAGCCCATGCAATGCCCTTGTTTAATTATCTCGGTGGAGTTAATTCCAGAATCTTACCCATTCCAATGATGAATATTCTTAACGGAGGTAAACATGCCGACAATAAAATTGATATTCAGGAATTTATGATTATGCCAGTTGGTGCCGACACTTTTGCTGATGCATTACGAAAAGGAACTGAAATTTTTCATACGCTTAGAGAAGTACTCAAAAAAGCAGGACATGGAACAAACGTAGGAGACGAAGGAGGATTTGCTCCAAACCTTAACAGCAATGAAGAAGCTATAGAATATGTCATTAAAGCTATCGAACTCGCAGGATACAAACCTGGCGAAGAAATCTTTATAGCTCTTGACTCTGCTGCATCAGAATTCTACGATAAAGAAAACAAAGTTTACAAGTTTGAATCTAATGGTGCTGTTATGGATTCTGACCAAATGGTTAATTATTGGAAAACATGGGCTAATAAATATCCGATATTAAGCATTGAAGACGGACTCGATGAAGATGACTGGAATGCATGGCAAAAATTAAACTCTGAAATTGGAAATAAAGTCCAAATAGTTGGAGATGATTTATTTGTAACAAACGTAAAAAGATTACAAAAAGGCATAGATATAAACGCTGCAAATTCAATTCTAATTAAAGTTAACCAAATAGGAACTGTATCTGAAACACTTGACGCAATTGAATTGGCACATAAAAACTCCTATACTGCAGTAATTAGTCATAGATCAGGAGAAACCGAAGATACTTTTATTGCCGACTTGGCAGTTGCTCTTAATACAGGCTTAATTAAAACAGGTTCAGCTTCAAGAAGCGACCGTATTGCAAAATACAACCAATTACTTAGAATTGAAGAAGCACTTGGAAATACTGCCAAATATTTAGGTAAAGATTTTAAATTTATAAAATAAAAATTATTCTTAAAATAGATCAAAACTGATAAAGTCTGCCATTAAATCTTAATAACTTTATCAGTTTTTTTTATATCTCATGCTAAATCTGTCAAATTGACAAGCACACAATTATTCATGCATCTTAACTAACTATAAAAACAGAAAATGTGTCTTGTTTTAAGCATCAATTCTCAATGGCACAGTTTTGGTAAAAACAAATTTTCAAAATTATCAATTAATAATCATTAACAATTAAAAATAAAAGACTATGGAAAAATTAGGAAAACCTTTAGCAGGTAAAATTTTAGTAAAACCTGTTGAAGCTGAAGAAAAAACAGCAAGTGGTATTATTATACCTGATTCGGCGAAAGAAAAACCTCAAAAAGGAAAAATCGTAGCTGTTGGAAAAGCCAAAGAAGGCGAAGAAATGGAAGTTAAAGTAAACGACATTGTACTTTACGGGAAATATAGCGGCACAGAAATAAAGATAGACAACGATGACTATCTCATTATGAATCAAAGTGATATATTATTAATTGTAGAATAATAAGTAAAACAAAAAAAATAATACAACAATGGCAAAAGAATTAAAATTCGATATTGAATCGAGAGACCTGCTAAAAAAGGGTGTTGACGCACTTGCAGATGCAGTAAAAGTAACCTTAGGCCCAAAAGGTCGTAATGTAGTAATCGAAAAAAAATATGGTGCTCCACAAATAACTAAAGACGGAGTAACTGTTGCTAAAGAAATTGAACTTGAAGATCCCTTTATGAATATGGGTGCTCAAATGGTAAAAGAAGTAGCATCAAAAACAAACGATGATGCGGGAGACGGAACAACTACCGCAACAGTACTTGCACAATCTATAGTAAGAGTAGGGCTTAAAAATGTTACTGCAGGTGCCAACCCAATGGATCTTAAACGTGGTATCGACAAAGCTGTAATCACTGTCATCGAAAACCTTAGAAAACAAACCGTAGAAGTTGGAGACGACAATACTAAAATTGAACAAGTTGCAACTGTATCAGCAAATAACGATACTGTTACAGGAAAACATATTGCTCTTGCTATGAGCAAAGTAAAAAAAGAAGGTGTAATCACTATCGAAGAAGCCAAAGGCACTGATACCGAAGTTAAAGTAGTTGAAGGTATGCAGTTTGATCGTGGTTATATTTCACCTTATTTTATGACCGACAGCGAAAAAATGGAAGCTGTTTTGGAAAAACCTTATATTCTGATTACAGACAAAAAAGTTTCTTCAATGAAAGACTTAATGCCTGTACTTGAACCAATTGCTCAAGAAGGTTCTCCATTATTGATTATTGCTGAAGATGTTGAAGGTGAAGCATTAGCAACCCTTGTTGTAAACCGATTAAGAGGAACACTAAAAGTTGCTGCCGTTAAAGCTCCCGGATTTGGAGACCGTCGTAAAGAAATGCTTCAAGATATAGCAGTACTTACAAATGGTGAAGTTATTACCGAAGAACGCGGACTAAAACTAGACAATGCTAACGTAGTACAATGTGGACGTGCAGAAAAAGTTGTTATTGACAAAGAAAATACAACTATCGTTAATGGTGCAGGCGATCCTGAACTAATTGCTGCCAGAGTAAAAGAAATAAGAGCACAAATTGAAGCAACTACATCCGACTATGATAGAGAAAAACTTCAAGAACGCCTTGCCAAATTGGCAGGTGGTGTTGCCGTAATTTATGTAGGTGCAGCTACCGAAGTAGAAATGAAAGAGAAAAAAGATAGATACGAAGACGCACTTAGCGCAACACGTGCTGCTGTTGAAGAAGGTATTGTCCCTGGTGGTGGAGTAGCATTTATTCGTGCAATCGAAAGCTTAGATAAACTAAAAGGCGAAAACGAAGACCAAAATACAGGTATTGCAATTATACGTAAAGCTATCGAAGAACCTATGAGACTTATTGTCGCAAATGCAGGTGGCGATGGCTCTGTTGTTGTTCAAAGAGTAAAAGAAGGAAAAGGAGACTTTGGTTATAATGCCCATACAGACAAATTCGAAAACCTTTACGAAAGTGGTGTTATCGACCCTACTAAAGTTACTCGTATTGCTCTCGAAAACGCAGCTTCAATTGCCGGAATGTTACTTACAACAGAATGCGTAATTGTTGACATACCAGAACCAGAACCCCCAATGCCTGCCGGCGGAATGGGAGGCGGAATGTCAGGAATGATGTAAAAATTAAATGAAAAAATATGAAAAAGCTGTTTCCTAAAAGAAGCAGCTTTTTTTATGTCTAAAACTATCGGTAAAAATAAACCCTATAATAATTTATAATTCCCTCGAAATTTTTGTATTTTTGTAAGTAAGCAAGTAGCCTTTTCTTTATTATGATAATTAAAACAATCATTTTTAAAATTATTTTTAGTGTTTTTATTCTTGTTGCTTTTTCAATATCAGGGTTTACACAAAATTGGCAATACGCCAAAATGTTTGGCGGAAACTCATTAGCAGAAGATAAACCGTACCATCTTGAAATTGACAATTATGGTAATTCTTATGTATTTGGCAATTATGGCTCTAATGCAGTATTTAATGATACTTTATTGCCTCATTTTGATGATAATAAATCTGGTGCTTTTCTAGCTAAGTTTGATTGTAACGGAGAAATTCTATGGGCTAAAACAATAGCAAATTCCAAAAACAAGTCTGATGTCGCCAATTATATGATTATTAAAGAAGATATTATATATTTACACGGAACTTGTGCAATTTATTACTCTGGAAATACTTATTTTCTAGATACTATTTATAATGGTTCATCAAGTTCAAACCCTTATCCTCCTATATTTCCTTGGATAAAAAATAATGAATATTCTTATATTATAAAAACTGATTTAGATGGCAATATAATTGATTATTGTCTTTTTCATCTTAAAGATGAAACAGGCGAAGAAGCTCAATCAAGTCAATTATTATGGACAACCGTATATAGACTGCCATTTACTATTGATAACCAAGATAATATTTATCTTTTAACAAATCTTGATTACAACAATCCTTCTACATTATATATAAATGAAACCGCTGTAACTGATTTAATACAACCCACCAACTTTTTTTCCCCAATGTATATTATTAAAATTAATAACAATTTTGAGTTTCAGTGGATAAAACCAATTATTGAAGAAATTAACAACCCCGAACATCATAAACTTGAAATAAACATACAAGACATTAAATGTGATGCGGATAATAATATTTACCTTTCAGGATTTTTAGTATCATATGCTTTTAATGGAGGCACTTACGAAACCCCAACTAATATACAAGTAAATAATGAAAACATTTTACACACTTATAAAGAAGGAGACTATGTTTCTATATTATTGAAATTTAATAACAATGGAAACTGCCTTTGGTCTAATCAAACTATTAGCTATAATGAATATACAGGACCTACTATGAGTTATTCAAGATTCGAATCTATTGTTCTTGATGAAGAAACAAACAATGTTTTTGTTGGTGGACGATGTATTGGAGGGACAAATTCTATACCGCTTTTTGGTACAATTTTCAATTATACTGACACTCTCAGAAACGATTATTTTACATCAAGTAGCGTACTGCCATATCTTAGTTTTATTGCTAGTTACGATTTTGACGGAAACTATAATTGGGTAAGTGCAACAAAATCATACGATAACAAAATTGGTTATATTGACATATTTGGCAAAACAATTTGTGGAGCAGTATCATGGAAAACAAAATTAATTCATGGACTGGATACAGCAGAAGTTGCTGAGAACAATTATAATCTTTCCTTATTGAGTTGGGATTTTAATGGTAATCCTTTAGAGGCTATAACTGCGTCAGAAATAGGTATGCCGAGCCAGCTAATTATACCTTATGGATTAAAACACATGGCTAATGGCGATATTATTTTAGATGGAATATTTGATAAAAACATGAGTTTTGGAGATAATAATTTAATAACTTCGGAACTAAGAATGTTTAATGCTAAATATGGTTCTCCTTGTCCATTTTTCACTACACAATCCGAAACATTGTGCTATGGCGATGAATACCTTGGATTAGTTTTAACACAAAGTGGAATATATAATATAGTCTTAGAATCATCATTACCAGATATTGACAGCATTATATCTTTAGATGCCGAAGTGCTCCCTGAACTAAGCACAGGCATTCCCGACACAACCATTTGTGCAAACGAAACTTACCATTTTACCTCTAATAATTATTACGATAGTTTTATTTGGAGTACAGGCTCACAATCTGATAGTGAAGAAATCTACTACGAACACCCAGGAATATATTCTGTGTATGTTACAATTACTGATGATGTTTGTTCTTGGATAGATACCATTACATTTACCGTAGATATTTGTAATGCTACTGATAATTATATTTCAAGTAGAATAAATATTTATCCTCAACCTGCAAATTACAAGCTTAACATTCAGTTGCCAAATAAAGCTATTATTGATTCATATCAAATATATAGTGTGAGCGGACAACTTATAAAAGAGGAGTATGGACTAAATAACAAAGAATTAAATCTTATTATCGATTACCTTGAAACTGGATTATATCTTGGAAAATTTCAATCAAATAATCAGCAATATCACTGTATGATATTAAAAGAATAATATTTTTATTGTAGATATCCCGTAACTAATAAAATTATCGCCCAACTTTAAGTCATAGCAAATTTAATGCAGTATCCCCTACTCTTTTACATTGGGTCCACATCAATTTGAATTATCGTCCCTTTTACCAAACTACTATTACTAAACCATAATGTATATTCGGATATAAAACGTTTTTTACTGATTAGCCCTGTATCAGATTTAAGACGTATTAATATCTCACGTATGTAATAATTATAAACTTTGCTTATTGTAGGTTCAATAGGAGCACTTACCAAATCATTCAATTTAGCTTTCAAACCATTAGAAAGTTTAAGCGCAATCCCTTCAATTTTTTGAGAATCTTTATGTTTTATTGTGATTGTAACAAACTTGTAAAACGGAGGGTATTTAAACTCCTTTCGTTCTTCAATTTGAAAGTTAAACATCCTGTTATAATCATTATTTACTACACAATCAATTATAGGGTGAGCTTTATCTCTAGTCTGTATCAATACACTACCCTGTTTATGTTTTCTTCCTGCTCTACCACTTACTTGTGCCATCAATTGATAACTCCTCTCAAAAGCTCTAAAATCAGGAAAATTAAGCATATTGTCGGCATTTAAAATACCAACCACACCAACATTATCAAAATCTAAACCTTTGGTAACCATTTGGGTACCTATTAAAATATCAACTTTGCCCTTTTCAAAATCATGAATTATCTGCTCATATTTTTTTCGTGTTCCGGTTGTATCCAAATCCATCCGCTTTATTCTTGCTTCAGGGAAAAATATTGTAGCTTCATCTTCAATCATTTCAGTTCCAAAACCTCTATTTGCAATTTTTTTGCTTCCACATTTAGGACAAACAGTAGGCATATCTCTGGTATCACCGCAATAATGACAAATTAGTTTTTTCTTATATTTATGATAAGTATAATTTACACTACACTTACTACACTGAGGTATCCATGCACAATCGAAACATTCGACATAAGGCGAATAACCTCTTCGATTTTGGAATAAAATTACTTGTTCACCATTGTGCAGAGCAGTTTTTATAGCGTTAATAAGTTCAGGATGAAAATGCTCTTGCATTATTTTTCGTTTATAAGCATCAACTGTGTCAAGCACTTGTATATGTGGCATTTCAACAGAAGCAAATCGCGTTTTTAATTCCACAAGCGAATACTTTCCAATTTGTGTATTATAATAAGACTCTAATGAAGGTGTTGCAGTTCCTAAAACCGTTTTTGCATTAAATAAATTCGCCAGCATAATTGCAGAATCGCGAGCATGATATCGTGGTGCAGGCTCATATTGTTTATAAGAGTTTTCATGCTCCTCATCAATTATTACAAGTCCAAGATTAGAAAATGGCAAAAACAATGCAGAGCGTACACCTAAAATAATTTGATAATCTTTACTTTTTAATCTATTCCATACTTCGGCACGAGCACTATCTGAAAATTTACTGTGAAAAACACCTACTTTTTTGCCAAACACTACTTGCAAACGGCGAATAATTTGTGTAGTAAGGGCAATTTCGGGCAGCAAATAAAGAACCTGCTTTTTTTCGCTTAATACTTTATTTATTAAATGAATATAGATTTCTGTTTTACCGCTACCAGTAACTCCATGCAATAATACTCTTCGTTTTTTTTCCAGCCCTTCGATAATACTTTGATAAGCTTTTTCTTGTTCGTTGCTCAAAATAGGTACAGAATCTGTTTTATCTAGCTCTTTGAATCTTGAAGTTTCGATTTTTTCAATTACAATAATTCCCTTTTTCTTTAATGAATTAACTACACTTCTGTTGGCTCCGGTATTCTTATATAATAAACTTAGTGTACATAGGTCTGATAATACTCCCTTACAATCATTCTCAATAAGATAATTAATTACTTTAAGCTGTTGTGGAGCCCTTTTCAAACTATCAAGAACTTGATGTAAATCTTTTTCATGTTTTGACAACTTTACATATTCGGTATAAATTGGTTTATAATCTGACTTTAAATTTTTATAAAAATCAATCCTCCCTTTATTATTAAGACTATTAAGAACACTAAGAATATTTTTAATACCGGTTTCTTTCTGTATTTGTTTAACGCTAAAAGTTTTATCAGCATCCAACATTCGTAAAACTCTATTTTCGGCAGTACTTATTTCAATATTTGAATTATAATTTTTGCATAAACTTACAATAGTTTCGCTTTCTGGTTTTAAACTTGTAGGTAATGCTGCACGCATTACATCATTAAGCGAGCACAAATAATATTCAGCTATCCAGTTCCAAAACCGTAGATGGATCTCATCAATTATTGGGAATTCATCAAGGACATTATTAATATAGCGTGTATTATACTCCGGTTTATTCGAATGAATATTATAAACAATTCCTGTATATATTTTTTTATTGCCCAGAGCAACATTTACTCTAATACCCCGAACTATTTTACTGCTCAGTTCGTCTGGGATACTATAAGTAAGTAATTTGGGTAAAGGTACAGGGAGTATTACATCAGCAAAACTCATGGATTTTTTCGTAATTAGGTATTAAGGACGTACAGAAGATTGAGTAAAGATCGGTCTATATCTTTATGATGCTTAATAGTTTGATTAAAAGGCACATGAGCAACTTTTCGATTAATAAGCCCAACCATTATACTTCTCTGGTCGTCAACAAGAGCTTCAACTGCAGCAACTCCTAATCTTGATGCCAAATATCTATCGAAAGCGCTAGGCGAACCTCCTCTTTGTATATGTCCTAAGATTGTAACTCTCATATCATAATCCGGAATTTCCTTTTTCATTTTATCAGCAATTTCAATCGCTCCTCCTGCATCGTCGCCTTCGGCAACAATTACAACAGCACTAGTTTTTGTTTTTTGTACATTTTCTACGAGATAAGTTTTAAGCTTATCAAGGTCGGTAACGGTTTCGGGTACGAGCACTTCTTCTGCTCCACAGGCAATAGCAGTCCGTAAAGCAATAAAACCGGCATCTCTACCCATTACTTCAACAAAAAATAATCTTTCGTGAGAACCGGCAGTATCGCGAATTTTATCAATAGCATCAACAATTGTATTTAAGGCAGTATCGTAACCAATAGTCATGTCGGTACCATACAAATCGTTATCAATAGTTCCCGGAACCCCTACAACAGGATAATTATACTCGTGAGTAAAAACTCTTGCCCCTTTAAAAGTACCATCACCTCCAATTACTACAAGAGCTTCAATTCCGGCTTCCACTAAATTTCTGTAAGCTTTATATCTTCCTTCTTCGGTCATAAACTCTATACTTCGAGCTGTATGAAGCATAGTACCACCCCTTTGTATGATATTACCTACCGACCTTGATTCTAAATCAATAAAATCGTTATTAATTAGTCCGGCATAGCCCCGTCTTATACCGGTAACAGCCATACCATGACTTACTGCAGCTCTTACAACTGCCCTTATTGCGGCATTCATTCCAGGTGCATCACCACCAGAAGTTAAAACTCCTATTCTTTTGAAAATTGGCATAATGATAATTTTTATGCTAAGTTATTAAAATAGCTCAAAACAAATATGATAATTATTTGTTTTTTTCAACAATAACAAAACAAAGCTTTAAAAATTTGATTTACAATAGCTTTGTATTAAAACTATTGTATTTGTAATTCTTCTTCAATAAATTTAATTCCATATTCTTCTAACTCATTAAGAATAGGCTCATACAAATCTGGAGTAACAGGTACAGATACACCTTTTCGTGTAATAACACCGGTAAGCAATAGTTTTGTAGCAATAGCTGCAGGCATTCCAACTGTAATAGCCATTGCTGTGCGTGTAGTATCTTCGCCAATAAAAGCAAACGATGATTGTAATCCACAAGTTTTACCATTCAATTCGTATTCAAATTGATGTTGCATTACAATCATATCTTTATCGTCCTTATCAAGCGACCATTTTTCTTCAAGAATCTTTTGCAATATTTGAGCAGGAGTAGCCCTTTTCATACCTATTTTTTTATCACTAAAAATCCCTAACCACTGAAGCTTTTTCATTACTTCACCATTAGGGTCAAGATTTAGATAATCGGCTATCTTATCTTCAACTTTTACTTCGGGTTGATACCTTAAAAAAGAGTTTATAAAATCTCTATAAGTAAGATTTTCTGAATTCTCGAAATAATAAGTATCATCAGTTGCACCTAATTGTACAAATACATCCCATGCCTTACAATAACCAGGACGCCTTAAAGTACCTCTAAAAATTGTAGGTATATCATGTAATTCGTATGTTTCGCGATAACTTAATGAATCCCTATTCATGTAGATTTCAAAATCGCCATAGTTGAGAACAGTAGTAAGTAAAGTACGCTTAAACAATTGATTATATGGTATATACTTAAACTTTCCATTTCTTAAAAAACGTGCAGTACCTTGACCGGCAAGTACAACATTCCTAGGATTCCATGTAAATTTATAATTCCACGGATTATTGTCAAACTCAGGAGCTACAAGACCTCCGGTACTTGATTTAAATGATATTATTTTCCCGCCCTTATCTCTTATTTTATTTATAACTTTCATTGCCGACATGTGGTCTAAACCTGGATCAACACCTAACTCATTAAGAAATATTAATCCTTTTGCTTTAACATCTTCGTGTAAAGCTTTCATATCAGGAGAAACGTAAGAAGCTGTAACCATATGTTTGCCTTGTCGTAAGCAAGACTTAGCAATTACGGGATGAAATCGAGCAGGCAACATCGACACAACTACATCAGCCCAACTAATTTCTTTTTCAACAATTTCGCAATCGTTTACATCAAAAAATATACTTTCAGCTCTATTATGTCCGTGTATTTTTTTCTCGGCAAGTTTTTCATCAAAATCACCCACTTTAATAAACCAATCGTTCTCGTTTGCACCATTCATCAAATAGTCTATCAATACGCTGGAACTTAGTCCTGCACCTAATATTAATACTTTTTTCATATCAAAATTTCTTATTTATATTTAATCCTCAAACTTATAACTAAAGATTGTGATTTTAAAGCATAATTTTATGGTAAAAAACATAGTTCAATTATGATTATGGACATATTTTTAAAAATATTTCTTAAACTTGTGTGCAATTTAAAATTATAATCATATGAAAACACTCAACTTATTAATTCTTACAATTTTACTATTGGGTCTTTCGGGCATATTAAAGGGTCAAGATGTTTGTGGAAAATGGAAAACTATTGATGATAATACCGGCAAAGAAAAATCTATTGTGAAGATTTATGAGAATAATGGAAAAATTTATGGAAAAATACTAAAAGTTTTTAATAATGATGATCCCAATCCTTTATGCACAGAATGTCCGGGTCAATTAAAAGATAAACCTATTGTAGGTATGATAATTATTATTGGTTTCGAAAAAAAGAAAGACAAATGGGAAGGCGATGGTAGTTTGTTAGACCCTGAAAACGGTAAACTTTATAATGGAAAAATTTGGGTAGAAGACGGTAAACTTCAAGTAAGAGGATATTTAGGACCATTTTATCGCACACAAACTTGGTTACCTGCTGAATAACCTTTATAAAGAATATAATCTTAATTAGATAGTTTCAAATATTAAATAAATATTTTATGTTTTAAAGTCCTTCAACAACATTACATTATGTTGCTAAAGTTTTTTAACTCTTTTCTCTTAATTCATTGTATTTAAATTAGTTAAAAAAACTCAGAAAACAATCTTCTACACAGTTTAAACGCTTGTTTTTCAACGATTTTGCGATATCAAAATATAATTGTTGAAAACTTGTTGGAATTTCAAAATAATTTTATCTTTGCAGTCCGTTTGGTCAAGCGGCTCGTAATGAAATGATTATTTAATAATTAAAATTAAAAAGAAGTGAATACACTTAGTTATAAAACGGTATCAGCAAATAAGAACACTGTAAATAAAGAATGGTATGTAGTAGATGCCGAAGGACAAGTGCTTGGACGTTTAGCTTCAAAAATTGCTATAGTACTCCGTGGAAAGCATAAGCCGGATTATACTCCACATGTGGATTGTGGTGATAATATTATCGTTTTAAATGCGGATAAATTTGTATTAACAGGTAACAAAATGGACACCAAGGAGTATATCACACATAGTGGATATCCCGGAGGTCAAAAGTCAACCACAATACAAAAAATGCTTGCAAAAACACCCGAGCGAGTATTAGAGAATGCAATAAAAGGTATGTTACCAAAGAATAGATTAGGAAGCCAATTGTTTCGTAATTTATATGTTTATACAGGCACAGAGCATAATCATCAAGCACAAAAACCAAAAAAATTAGACCTAACCAAGATAAAGTAAATTTATGGACACTATTAATACCATAGGTAGAAGAAAAGCAGCCAAAGCCCGTGTATATATCATTGAAGGCAAAGGCAATATTATTATTAACAATAAAAAACTGGAAGAATATTTTCCTCTTCCACAATTGCAATATGTAGTAAAACAAGCTTTTGAAACAACCGAAACCTTAGGCAAATTCGATGTAAAAGCAAATTTAGACGGAGGAGGCATAAACGGGCAAGCAGAAGCTCTAAGATTAGGTATTGCCAGAGCACTTGTTAAGCATAATCCCGAATATCGTACAGTTTTAAAATCTAAAGGATTTTTAACACGCGATTCTAGAGTTGTTGAGCGTAAGAAACCAGGACAACCTAAAGCAAGAAAGAAATTTCAATTTAGTAAACGTTAATTTATATTTAGCAAGAGAAAGTTTAGTATCTAAATTGTGGGGATTGCTTTACAGCCTACCTCCCAATTGCTAAATCAGAATGTAAACTTAAAATTAATCAAATGTCAAGAGTAAAATTCGAAGAATTATTGGACGCAGGTGTACACTTTGGACACCTGAAAAGAAAATGGAATCCAAATATGGCTCCTTATATATTTATGGAGCGTAATGGAATTCACATTATTGATTTGCATAAAACTGCTGTTAAAATTGACGAAGCAGCAAATGCAATGCAAAGTATTGCCCGTTCGGGACGTAAAATACTATTTGTAGCAACAAAAAAACAGGCAAAAGATTTAGTAGCCGAAGAAGTAAAAAATGTAAATATGCCTTATGTTACAGAACGTTGGCCAGGAGGTATGTTAACAAACTTTCCTACTATTCGCAGAGCAGTAAAACGCATGTCGTCGATCGACAAAATGAACACAGACGGTACTTTTGAAACATTATCGAAACGTGAACGCTTACAAGTAACTCGTCAACGTGAAAAACTTGAAAAGATGCTTGGTAGTATTGCAGACATGTCAAGACTACCGGCTGCACTTTTTATTGTCGATGTTCTTAAAGAAAAAATTGCAGTAAGAGAGGCTAAAAGACTAAGTATCCCTGTATTTGCTATTGTAGATACAAACTCAGACCCTTCTGATATTGATTTTCCTATTCCTGCAAACGACGATGCTTCAAAATCTATTTCGCTTATAGTAAAAACTATGTGCGATGCTATACGTGAAGGTTTACAAGAAAGAAAAGAAGACAAAGAAAAAGATCAAAAAGAACAGGACGAATTAGATGATAACCTCGAAAAAACACTCAAAAAATACGAAATTGACGAGGACGAAATTAATGTTAAACCTAAAAAAGCACCTGCTAAAGCAACTAGCGCTAGAAAAAGGGTTCCAACACGTAAATCAAATGATGATTAAACTTAATTATTAATTAAATTTAAATTAAAAGATAATGTCAAATATTACAGCAGCAGATGTAAGTAAGCTTCGTAAAATTACCGGAGCAGGTATGATGGATTGCAAAAAAGCTTTAACCGAGGCTGATGGCGATTTTGAACGTGCAAAAGAATTAATCAGAGAAAAAGGTTTAGCAATTGCCAATAAACGTGCCGACCGCGAAGCTAGCGAAGGTGCAGTAATTGCAACTGTAACCGAAGATAAAAAAACAGGCGTTATAATTGCTCTAAATTGCGAAACAGATTTTGTCGCTAAAAACGAAGACTTTGTCGCTCTTGCCGAAAAAATCTTAAATATCGCCATAGAAAAACAACCAGCAAACCTCAACGAACTAAAGAATATAGAAACCGAAGGAAAAACAATTGAAGCTCAAGTAATTGAAAGAAGCGGACTCACAGGTGAAAAAATGGAGTTAGCTTATTATGATAAAATTAATGCTGAATTTGTTCAACAATACATTCACATGGGAAACAAACTTGCAACTATTGTTGGTTTTAATAAAATAGTAAGCGACGAGCAAGTTGCAAAAGATGTTGCTATGCAAATAGCTGCAATGAATCCTGTTGCAGTTGATAAAGATAATGTACCCGACCAAGTTATTGAACAAGAACTCACTATTGGTAGAGAACAAGCACGCAATGAAGGAAAACCCGAAAATATGCTTGAAAAAATTGCTCAGGGAAAACTTAACAAATTCTTTAAAGAATCTACTTTATTAAATCAGGAATTTGTAAAAGAAGGTAAAATTACCGTTAAAGACTATTTAAGAAGAATTGATAGTGAGCTTACAGTTACTGAATTTAAAAGATTTGGACTAAATAATTAAAAAAACAATTTTTTTCAAAAATAAATAAAGCTGTCATTTAAAATGGCAGCTTTTTTTTATAATTTCACGGCTTAACATTATACACTAATAAAACATTAGTAATGAATTATAACAGAATATTATTAAAACTTTCCGGCGAATCACTTCAAGGAAATTCTAAATATGGAATTGACGAAAACAGATTAATGGAATATGCTAACGAAATAGCAGAAATTCATAAAACAGGGATTGAAATAGCTGTTGTAATTGGAGGCGGAAATATATTTAGAGGACTTAGCGGCATTAATAAAGGATTCGATAGAGTTCTCGGTGACCAAATGGGAATGTTGGCTACAATTATTAATTCTATTGCTCTTCAAAATGCTCTTCTATCTCTAAGTATAAATGTTAAACTATTTACTGCAGTTAAGATTGAATCAATTGGTGAAAGATTCAATAAAACAAATGTACACGAAGAGCTAAAAAATAAAAAAGTTTGTATTCTTGCAGGAGGTACCGGAAATCCTTTTTTTAGTACTGATACTGCATCGGCTTTAAGAGCTGCAGAAATTGGTGCTGACGTATTTCTTAAGGGCACTCGAGTTGACGGCGTATATTCTGATGACCCTGAAAAAAACCCAAAGGCAATTAGATACACCAAAATAACTTTTAACGAAGTGTACGAAAAAGGACTAAAAGTTATGGACTTAACTGCATTTACTTTGTGTAAAGAAAACAATATCCCTGTTATAGTGTTTGATATGAATACTAAAGGTAACTTAAATAGAGTTTTAACAGATAAAAAAATTGGAACATTAATTACAAATTAATATTTTAGCCCAACATTAAAAATCAGTAGATTATGACAGAAGAAGTTCAATTTATTTTAGATACATCAAATGAAGGAATGGAAGGAGCTATTAAGCACCTTGAAAGAGAATTTAGTAAGATTAGAGCCGGTAAAGCCTCACCTAATATGCTCGAAAGTATTAAAATTGATTATTATGGTGTAATTACTCCATTGGCACAAACTGCTAATATTTCAACTCCGGATGCCAAAACAATTATAGTACAACCTTGGGACAAAAGTATGATTGAAACTATTGAAAAAGCTATTATGGCTGCTAACCTAGGTTTTAATCCGGCTAACAACGGCGAGTTAATAAGAATAATAGTACCCCCGCTTACCGAAGAAAGAAGAAAACAATTAGCGAAACAAGTTAGAAGCGAAGGAGAAACTGCTAAAATAAGTATTCGCAATCAACGCAGAGATGCTATAGACGAATTCAAAAAATTGCAAAAAGATGGCTTAGCCGAAGATATTGCCAAAGATGCAGAACAAAAAGTTCATAAAATGCACGAAGATTTCATTAAAAAAGTGGACGAAATTACTAATAAAAAAGAAACCGAAATTATGACAATTTAATTTATAACATAATTCAAATTGTATAAAATCAAAAAGCTGACAGAAAAAAAATCTGCCAGCTTTTTTTAACACGCTTACTTAAATTATTGCCGCCTTTTACTTTAAAAAGAACTTTACTGACAATCAATAGACTACAAGCAGTTTAAAAAGGTTGCATTATTAAATCACTTTTATTACTTTTTTTTGAAATATATAATTATTACCCCTAACAACAATCAGATAAACCCCTGCTGATGTGGCGTTTAGGTCTATACATATATGTGGAGATTCTGTAATAAATTCTTTTATTTTTTCACCATCAGCCGAAAATATCTTAACACTTTTTCTATTATTATCATTTAAATCAATAAAAACATGACTGTCGGTAGGGTTAGGATAAAGACTAAAACTATCAGCATAATAAAACTCTTGCTTATCTGTTTGAATTAAACTACTCTTTATAATTAAATCTTTTGCAACAATATCTGTATTATTTTCATCTAAAACTATATTAATCTCTTGCGACAACATTCCAGCTTTTTCGGCTCTTACAATATATTCCCCATATGGTAAATTGTTAAACTCATAATTACCATGATTATTGGTTAAGCAAAAGTCAATTATTTCATTATTATCGTTAATGAGATACACTACGATATTTGAGGCTTTCCCTAAACTAAATTGATTAATACTATCGAACCAAACTGTTTGAAATATTGGTTTAGAATACAATGAATTTTCTGACAGGAACACACTACCATTTATTTTACTATCGCCTATAAAAATATCTGAATACTCTGGAAGAAAAATATCATAATTAGATTTACTAGATAATATTATTGTGTTTGCATTTTGCCATTTACACTCACTGCCATTATATGCCGGAAAATATTTTGGGAAATAAACTTGATCTATATTAAACTCAGGGACTGCATAAATTAAATATGCATTTGACACACTTAAATCCTCAAAATAATACTCTCCATTTTGTATTAAGCATTTATCAATTGCCTTAAAAATATTATTATCTTTCTCGTATAATACAGCCATACCAAGAGGTAATTTTGAGCTACCGGCATATACAATCCCGTGAATATCTACAGGAGGAATATAATCCTGAACTTCTATACTATAACAATAATAATGAGTACAAGAATAATAAGTATCTATATATAGGCAAACATTATAAACACCCGGTTCGGTAAAAACATGTAAGGGATTACGTGTATTTGAGAAAGTACCATCTCCAAAATCCCAAAAATATGAAGCTATTTCGCCAGTAGAGTTATTATGGAATCTATATACACCCGGAGTTTGACTGTAAGTTAGTGAATCTACGTAAAAAAATGCATGACAATTGTTGTTGTAGCCAATCTCAAACACTTCGGTGCGTTTACAACCATTATTGTCGGTTAATGTTAATGTATAAAAACCAGGTTCTAAAGACGTAATTTCATTACCAGAACAGCCTGTGCTCCATTGATATGAGATTAATGGATTTTCGGTATTTACATTAATCCATGCATCATTATATTCGGGATAAGTTGCGTTACCAATACTTACATTAATGGGAATATTACAGGTATCAGAACTAGATTCAATCCCGACATAAATTTTTCGCGTATAATTTGAGATACATGCATTTTCAGTAATAATAGTAAGCGAAACATTAAATATTCCCGGATGTTGATATGTATAAATAAAACTTTCCGAACTCTTGATTGTACCATCTCCTAAATCCCAATAATATTGTAATATCTCTGTTTCAGAACTTGACTGATTATCAAAACTTACTTCAAAACTACTTCCCACAAAAGAATAATTGAAATAGGCATCACAAGCCCCATACGCAGAAAATGACAATATGAGAAAAATGCCCCATATTTTTATTTTAGCCCAAATCATAGGTTAAAATCTATAGGTTAAACCAAAATTGACACCATATCGCATATCGGATTTTTTAACTCCAACAATGTCTTGATAAACGCTATTTAAATTATGCCGGCACCATGGTTCAAGCATTAAGCCAAAGCTATCTCCAAAATAATATCTAAGTTTTACACTAGCTTGTGCCGAAACTAATATTTTGCTGTATGATTTTAATGCAGTAATTTCTGCGGTTTGACCTGTAAGCGAATTTAAATAGTACCCAGAGGCTCCTGATAAAAAGCCTGCAACAATACCAATTGAAGGATTAACATTTAATCTTTTACCTCCGAAACTGTACCCAAATATAAAAGGAACTTCGAAATATGTAGCAGAATTTTGATATGAATTTGTTACATAATTAAAAACAGTATCATTACTCAATAATTGAATTGAGTCGGTAAAAGTAATTGATAGCGTATCTATAACCTCAAAATATGATGTGTCGCCCTGCAGCCATGCGTCTAAATCAATAATTAAAGTAGTATCGTATTGTGTATATTGGTTGTCGAAAAATTCATAATACGGCTTCTCTGCAATTATTCTTTCAAGAGTTTCAATAGTGAAAACTTCGTTTATATTTGCAAACGCTAAACCACTACTAATATTAAAATTCCTCAACTTTAAGTTAACTAATAGCCCATAGTGATATGACATTTTAGAACTAATGCCATTCTGATAAGCATCTGTTAATGTGGCACTTTCCTCATTTAAAGCTTTATATTGCGAGAAGGCTTTAGAAACACCAAAATATGGCTCAATCGACACACTGTTATTGTAAAACACTATCGGTTCTCCGTAGGCATCAAAAGCAATAGTGTCCGGAATAATTTCATCTCGGGGTTCTAAACTTGCAACTTTCGGTAAAAGATACGATTTAATCGAAGGAATATATGGTAATTTTATATTATTAAGCTTTATCCCGTGTTTAATCCTATTTATGCCAAACCTATTATAATTGTAGTTATCTCCACTATTTTCACTATTTCCCATTAAATCTTTATCTTCATGGCTAATACTTTCAAAATTTTCAGAAAATCTATCTTCCTCAAAATCTACAATTACATTTTCAGCATTATGATTATCAATTATTTGTGTTTCTATATCCTCAATGCTTTCATTTTGCTGACTATATAAAATACTATTTGGAATATCATTATTTTCAACAACTTCCATATTATAATCTAAGTTTGTTTCGCTAATACTTTGCTTAGTAATAATAGATTTATTCATTCTGCTAACCGAAATATCTTGTGAAATAAGTGGTAAGCCAGCTTTTTCTGATTTTTTATTATAATAAAATGTTGTTGATAAACTCCCTGCTACCAATAATATTAAAGCAGCATAATATATATTGAATTGTGAAATATTAAATGTTAAAAAACGAGGCAACCAAAGAGTAGAATTAATTCTCTGCCAAACATTAGAAGATGGATTAATTCTAAAATTATTGAAAGCATATTTAAACTTATAGTTAAATCGCTGCACTTTTATTTTATTATCTATTTTATTCCAAGAACCGGCAGAGGGTTTTTCGGTATATCCTTGAAATACTTCTCTGAATATATTTTCTATGTTATTATTCTTATTCATTTTAATATATCCGTTCTTTTTTCAATTCAGTTAGTTTTTCTTGCAACAAAGTTCTTGCTCGAAAAAACTGTGATTTACTAGTTCCAACTTCAACTCCGAGTATTTCTGCAATTTCTCTATGCTTATATCCTTCAATAACTCTTAAGTTAAAAACGAGTCTAAATCCATCCGGTAAAGAATTTATAGCAGCAAGTAGTTCGGCTCTTGTAAATTCTGAGTCTGAAACTGTGTTATTATCGGGTTTAATTTCAGCAATGTCGTTAAAATCTGTATGAAACATATGCTTACTATTTTTTCGATAATAAGTTATAGCAGTATTTATTAATACTCTTTTCATCCAACCTTCAAAACTTCCTGTTTCGGAATACTTATCGATATTTAACAAAATCTTTGAGAAAGCATCTTGCAAAATATCCTCAGCATCCTGTCTGTTCTTTCCAAACCTTAAGGCAATACCCATTAAAACAGGTGCATAAAGATCGTATAATTTTTTTTGCGCCTGTTTTTCCATTTTTTTACAGCGGGCAATAATGTCGCACAAATTTGGCATATCATTGTTTTCAACAGACTTCATTATACTGTAAAAGGTTGCATGGTTTAATACAAAGATAACTATTTGAATAATATATGCTAATTTTATATCTTTGATTTACTGAAATAATTAAAAATGGATGCACTAAAATGGGCAGATTTTATAATTGAAGTACAGGAATGTACAAAATGTAAACTTTCGGAAACCCGTAAAAATGTTGTATTCGGTATGGGTAATCCTAATGCTTCTATTATGTTAATTGGTGAAGGACCCGGACAGCGGGAAGATGAACTTGGAATACCCTTTGTGGGAAAATCAGGACAACTGCTTGATAATATTTTAGCTGCTTGTGGTTTTAGTAGAGAAGAACATATTTTTATTGGGAATATTGTAAAATGCCGCCCTCCGAACAATCGCGACCCACTTCCAGAAGAAAAAGATCAATGTATAGAATATTTGCATCGACAAATTGAAATGATTAATCCTCAAATTCTGGTTTTATTAGGTAGGGTTGCATTACAAAGTCTAATCGATCCTAAAGCAAGTATCACAAAATGTAGAGGCAACTGGATTGAATGGCAAGATAGGTGGGTAATGCCAACATATCATCCATCGGCATTGCTCCGAAACCCTAAATTAAAATACGATACCAGAGATGATTTTAGAAAAATTGTTGAAAAATATAAGGAACTAGTTGACCCTGAACATGAAGCAGTAAATATATGAACTTAAAATTTGGCGATTAGATATCAGCAACTAAGAAAACCAGAATTTGGCAAACTTTCAACTCATCCCTTCCAACTTTTACCTTCCAACTTCCAAAACTAAGTAGCTCTATAATAGTTTCCTCTTATTATTAATATCCTTAAACACATTCAATTAATATAATTATGCTCACTAAAATAAAAACTGCAAAAAATTGTTTATATTTTTACATACAATTTTAATTTGCTTGTTATGGCAAACCTAAAGATTTAATAATGAAAGTATTCTCGATAGAAACAATGCGATTTAAGGTTGACGGTGGGGCAATGTTTGGTGTTGTACCTAAAACGATGTGGGAAGAAAAATATCCGGCAGATTTTTATAATTTATGTACTTGTGCCTGCCGCTCATTGCTTATTGATACTGGCGAACACAAAGTTTTGATTGATACCGGTATTGGAGATAAATTGTCAGATGAAGAACTAAATCATTATGTGACCAACAGAAGATTTGATTTGCATAATTCTTTGAAACAATACGGGTATAAAGCTGATGATATTACCCATGTTGTGATTACACATTTACACTTCGACCACTGTGGCGGAAGCGTTAATAAAACAGATAAAGGTGAATTAGTACCGGCTTTTAAAAATGCAAAATATTATATAAGCAAGACTCATTGGGAACAAGCTACAAATCCTAATCGCAGAGAAAAACCAAGTTTTATAGAAAGCAACTATATACCACTTTACGAAAATAATAAAATCGTTTTTGTTGATGATGGATTTGAACTTATTGACGGTGTAAAATTAAAAATCTTTAACGGACACACTATCGGGTTACTTTCGGCATTTGTAAATACAGGAGAAAAAACTTTAGTTTTTGCCGGCGATATGATGCCTGCAGCGGTATATGTCCCACTATCATGGATTTCTGCTTACGATGTTCAACCGCTGATAGCAATAGAAGAAAAACAAAATTTCTTAAAAGAAGCATTCGAAAATGAATATGTGATATTTTTTCAGCATGATGCATATAATGAATGTGGAACAATAAAAGAAACTCAAAGAGGATACCGGATTGATAAACTTGGTAAACTAACAGACTTTTTTAAATGAGAATAGGCATAATTACATTATTGTTAATTGTTTTGTTTTGCTCCTGCAGCGAAACTGATTTTACCGAGATAAACTATACTCGTAAATTGGTTAAGCATACTTGGCATATAAATTCTTATGTAGATAATAGTGTAAACGAACTAATGGATATTACCGATACCAAATACGAGTTCCAAAGCAATGGTGTACTTATAAAAACTCTTTATGATGGCTCGCAACACGAAGTAAATTGGGAGTTTTACGATGGTATTAATTATATTATAATTGGAGATAATACATTTAAAATAAGCACATTAACAAACAAATTATTACATATTAGTTATGGTGAAATTGACATCTTCTTTGTGCCTGTTTAATAGCTTATAATTTTTCGATTTAAAGACATTTATTTTAATCTCTGATTTATTCAAAATGTTTTCGCATTTTTGCAAAACATCTTATACAGTACTACAAAAATGTATTTTAAAAAGCAAACACATGAAAAAGCAAAATAAATATGATAAAAAAGCTACACCCAAACCTCCTGAGGGGATAAGGCTGAACCGATATGTAGCAAATGCCGGAATTTGTTCAAGACGAGAAGCCGATGAATTAATAAAAAACGGGAAGATAAAGCTTAACGGTAAAATAGTTACCGAAATGGGTATTAAAGTAATGCCCGGCGACTCTGTAGTGTATAAGGGGAAAAAAATTAATCCTGAAAAAAAAGTTTATATTTTGCTTAACAAACCTAAAGATTATGTTACAACTACCAGCGATCCGGAAGGTCGCAAAACAGTAATGGATATTTTGAAAAATGCCTGCAAAGAAAGAGTTTTTCCGGTGGGTAGATTAGACAGAAGTACTACAGGTGTTCTTTTAATTACAAACGATGGCGATCTTGCTAAAAAACTAACACATCCCTCGCATAAGCAAAAGAAAATTTATCAGGTAAGTCTCGACCGCAATCTTACAAAAAACGACTTGCTTGCAATAGCAGAAGGAATTGAATTGGAAGACGGAATGATTGCAGCAGACGCAATAAGCTATATCGAAGACAACAAATCTGAAATTGGAATAGAAATACATTCAGGCAAAAACAGAATTGTAAGACGCATTTTTGAACATTTAGGCTATGATATAAAAAAACTCGACAGGGTCTATTTTGCAGGCTTAACAAAAAAGAATTTACCTAGAGGAAAGTGGAGGTTTTTATCAGAAAAAGAAGTGTCGTTTTTAAAAATACAGGCAGGAAAAGATAAAGCATGATGAAAAAGCTCATTACGATAATTTTTCAATTATTGTTTTTTGCTATTGCTGCAAATGCTCAATTCATTCTTAGCGGAAGAGTTACCGATAGTATTACAGGCGAATCACTGGCATTTGTAAATATTGTTTATAATAAAGCTAACCAAGGAACCACAACCGACCTTGACGGATATTTTAACATTGAATCGCATAAACCTATAAAAATCTTGTGCGTAAGCTACTTAGGATACCGGAAAGACTCTATTTACTTAGATAATAATATCAAATATTTAAATATAAAGCTTACGCCAGATGTTATGAGGCTTGACGAAGTAACTATTTTCCCCGGTGTAAATCCTGCTCATAGAATTATTAATCTTGTTCAAGAAAACAAAGAAATCAATCGCCCCGAAGCCTTAAATTCATTTAGTTATGTTAGTTATAATAAATTTCACGCAACATTCGACCTTGCCGATATTCCAATTATAGATACCACATCGTTAAGTGCCGATAGCATTAAAATAATAAATCAAGCTGCCGACAGCGTAAGCGACAGTACGGTAAATAGTTTGAACAGAGCAAAACAATTGTTAGACAAACAACACTTGTTACTAATGGAGTCGGTAAGCAAACGAAAATTTAAAAAACCCGACAAAAATAAAGAAACAGTAATTGCTAACAGAATCTCAGGTTTACAAAACCCTATGTTTTTTATGCTTGCAACACAAATGCAAAGCTTTTCTTTTTACGATGAAACTATTAATCTTTACGACAAAAATTACTTAAACCCGATAAGTAAAGGCAGTACCGACAGGTATTTCTTTATGATAGAAGACACAATGTTTACCGAAAAGTTTGACACTGTATTTGTAATATCGTTTCGCCCACGCAAAGGCAAAAACTTTGACGGTTTAAAGGGAACCTTACAAATAAATTCCAATAAATACGCAGTACAAAACGTATTAGCGTCTCCAGCCGAACCAAACTCTATGCTTACAATACAAATACAACAGATGTATGAGTATATACAAGACACACAGTGGTTTCCTGTTCAGTTAAATACTAATTTCACTTTTCATTCTTTAAGTGTAAGTATTGATGGATACTTAGCACCCTTAAAGGGTATTGGCAAAAGCTATATACAAGACATAAACATAAATCCTAATCTTGACGAAGAAAAATTTGACCATATTGTGGTAAATACCGAAAAAGATTCACACAAAAAAAACGATGAGTTTTGGAATAAATACCGCCGCGACAGCCTTAATACTAAAGAAAAAAATACTTATCAGGTAATCGACAGCATAGGAAAAGAAGCTAAACTCGATAATAAACTTGCATTTCTAGAGGCATTTGCATCAGGCAATATCCCTATAAGTATTTTTAATATAAACCTAGACCAAATAATGTGGTATAACCAACACGAAGGATATAGATTAGGATTAGGGGTACACACTAACGATAAATTGCTGAAATGGGCATCTATTGGTGGATATTTTGCCTATGGTTTTGGCGACAAACAAATTAAATATGGAGGCAATATCTTAGTTAATTTCTCGAAAAAATATGAATTATATTTAAATATTTCTTACAAAAACGATGTTATCGAAAGCGACAATTACGATTTTAAATGGAGTAACCAACTAATATCAACCGAAGTTTACAGAGATTTTTTGTTAACCGAATTTGATAAAATAGAAAAATGGCAAATAACTGCCGGAGCCAGATTGTTTAGATATCTTAAAACAGAAGCCAGCTTTAGCCATAATCAAAAGACTATCTTAAATACTGATAGATATTTAATAAATAATGTACCTCCGGTAACTAATCTTGAATATTATAAAGCCGAAATTTCGGGGAAATATGCTTTTAAGGAAAAATTCCTGCAAACTCCTAAAGGAAATAAATTAAGCATGGGAACTAATTGGCCTATTCTATGGTTTAACATAGCTTATGGCTTTAATAATACTAGCTTTGATAATGGTTTTTTAAAAATTGAAGCACAAATAGATAAAAAGTTTTCTTTTAAAATGCTGGGTAATACATATCTAAGAATTTCGGGAGGTTTTGCCGATACTAATACCCCCTACTCCATGCTTTACAGCGGATATGGGAGCTATAGCTGGATAGATGCAGGAAATACTTTTAATACTATGAGAATTAATGAATTTATAAGCGATAGATTTACTCATGCTTTTATAAAACACGATTTCGGTAGTTTACTATTTAAAACAAAAAAATGGCAACCCGAAATTGCCTTACTTACAAATATAGGTTGGAGCGATTGGAGTAAAAAAGATATTGAAGGACAAACAAAAGAACCATACAATAAATTTTATTTCGAATCGGGCATTCAATTTAATTATATACTCCGAGCTTCATTTATAGGTTACGGTTTTGGTACCTACTATCGCTATGGTGCATATCATTTACCCAATTTAATCGACAATTTTGCCTTTAAACTAACTCTTACTTATAGTTTATGATTCATTAAATCATTAAGTTCTGAAACCATCTGCTCGATTTCTTCATCACTATAGTTCTTCTCTTTTGCAGCTTCGTACAAAGTACCCCAAACAGGAGCTCCACAGCGTATGCATACAATATCTTTATCAGATAAATAGTTTACCGATTCCGGCAAAATCTCTAATAAATCCTCAACATAACCCGCATTATTCATCGCATTATTCTTGGCTGGCTCGTAACAAGTTGTTTGTCAGTGGATTGGCACGGTGGTTATGGTTTTATTATTAGCCAAATTTTGAGAAAGCTTACAATTATCTTTGTGCATCTGCTTCGTTGCAAAACTCTTGAAATATAAGGATATATCTGCAAGTTTCGACGCCTACCAGCTACACAAAGC